>Ga0307513_10001045_pt1 | contig 40190 bp, 30 predicted proteins | sample 15_EM_MG_FD_202174 | JGI IMG/M metagenome (GOLD analysis project Ga0307513, IMG submission 202174) | Populus trichocarpa ectomycorrhiza microbial communities from riparian zone in the Pacific Northwest, United States - 15_EM | ecosystem: Host-associated > Plants > Roots > Unclassified | place...
ATTTACTCCTTTTTCACTTTATTTGTTAATTTTTCTTTGTTGTTTAATGGTGGCCGAAGAGAGTGATGGTTCCATGCAATGGTTTCACTTTTTCGATGGCATATTTCTCGGTCAATGGTATCCGGAAGGGTTTCACGCCAAGAGCATGGTATTGAAAAGGTTCACCCCCCATAACAATGAGGCAGTCTCACAGAATCTCACCATGAGGCTCTGGAAGTGAACACCTCTCCTATTTTGCGACTCCGAGTTTACCAGAGCCCCAACAACCCTCTCCCTTCTTCGCCTCCTCCACCATCACACTCCCTCTGTTTCTGACCACATCCATTCCCTTATTCTGCCATTTTTTGTTCTCTTTCTTGTACCACCAGCCACGACGTCGCTAGCGAAGTTCGTGGAATACTCAATCCGCCCGTAATGGGCCAAGACGCACCTCTCGGTTTGCTGGTATCTAGCTTCCTGAATACCTCTATTACCGTCGTTCTCTGCGGGCTTCTGGGGCTTCTTGGGGTTGGGATTTTAACTGTAAGATAACCTAATTCATTTCTCAAGGCAGTAGCAGTGTCTTAGGGAGGTTAATTGAGCTCCTGGATATGTTTAGTCTTACATCCTCATCTTACTTGTCGCGCATACTCCCCGTCGCGAGACAAACTCAGAAAGAACTTACCGGACCATCACCAAGGACGGGAAAACCACGTCGGCACTTCCCTTGCCAGATACATATTCGAGTGAGAAAGCAGAGGTTACCCTCTCAGTAGTGGTTCCCGCATTCAATGAATCAGAACGGTTGCCTGTTATGTTAGCTGAAGCTGTAACCTTCCTTCATGGCGAATACGGCCGAGACGAGAAGAAAACCAACGGGGGCGCAAATAGTAACGGTGTCGCCACCGGCTGGGAAATTCTCATTGTGGATGATGGCTCCACCGACTCTACCGCCAATGTTGCTCTCAACTGGGCCCGCTCGCGAATTCGCACTGGAGAGTTCACAGAAGGAGACATCCGGGTATGCGTGCTCGAGAAGAACCGTGGCAAAGGCGGCGCTGTAGCTCATGGAATGCGACATGTTCGTGGAGAGTACGCTATATTCGCGGACGCTGACGGGGCTAGCAAGTTTAGCGATGTAAAGTCCCTGTTGCAAGAATTGCGCAGCGTGGAAGACGATGGTTTCGGCATTGCAGTTGGCAGTAGAGCTCACATGGTCACTACGGATGCTGTTGTAAAAGTAAACCCTCCCATTTCATCTAATTACAATCAAAAGCATAGAACAATCCCTAACCCTCGCTCTCCAGCGTTCATTCATCCGTAATCTTCTCATGCACTCGTTCCATACGCTCCTCAAGACGCTCGGCATCAGACATATCAACGACACACAGTGCGGGTTCAAACTCTTCTCTAGAGCGGCGATCAAGGACATATTCCCATCCATGCACACAGAGGGGTGGATCTTCGATATTGAGATCTTATTGCTGGCGGAGTACTTGAGTGTCCCTGTGGTGGAGGTTCCGATCACATGGCACGAAGTTACTGGGACGAAGATGCGGTTAGTTCAGGACTCTATCCGTATGGCCTGGGATTTGGGTGTTGTCAGGCTGGGGTATATTTGGGGGGTTTACAGAGTTGGTCTTGGGGGTCCTTCAAAAAAGAGGCGTTAACCGGTGGGGGATTTGGTCTATACGCGTTTCTTTTGTCGCCAGCTGTATAGTTGACTTGGGCTGCCAAAGTCAATATTCCGGCCTGAGCATGGAATGTCTGCATGTTATCTAGGCCAACCTAAGAGGGTATGCTAATATCAAGTATGATATTACATGGAATGCTGTCGCTTGGTTATGATACATCTTTTTGTCTCTGGATGTCCTAGGCCCTGGCCTCCCAACCTAACCCATAGCCCGCTCGAGCAGTGCAAAACGCAGGGTATCAATTAGTTCTACTATAACTACTGAAATATATCATTACCCTCTAGCTACGCTACTGTATCATAGCTACCCAACCATAAAATTTTAAACCTCCTACATCAGGCCCCCTGAGGAGCAGAGTAAAAAGTTTCATCTCCCTTCTTCTTCCTATACTTTACAACCTCAGAATCCATAACCGGCCCCATGAACAACCAAACCACATTGATAATCCACGCAAATATTGTGTCCCAAACCCAATTCCCCCTAGGGCTGGCTCCCCAGCTCGCCGCCCTCAGCGTCTCTCCCATAAAGCTACTAACAGCCAAAGCATGTCCCTTCTCCAGCCTCTTAACACACTGCTTCGCAACCTCATCTGGCGACTGCCCCTCGTCGTTGCCCTCGAGAATTTTGGTGATCTCTGGCTTCGTCAGCTGCTCGGTCTCAAAACCCGGGGAGTAGATGGTGCCTGGAAAGCAAGCGTGTACGGCAATGTTGTACAGGTGGCATTCCTGGCGGAGACCATCGGCGAGGGAGCGGATCGCGGCCTTCGAGGGGCTGTAGGCGTTGTATCCGGCTAGTGGGTAGAAGGCCGTTACAGAGGATGTGAAGATTAGGTGGCGTTTGGGGGATTGCGGTGGGAGAGGGGATTGGGTCATGATATTTAAAGCAGCCTAGGTGGGCTTTAGTCTCCATATATCTAATAGGGGGGCAGCGGGTGGAGTGAAGGGGGAGTCACGTGTGCAATCCAGAGAACCGATAGGTAGTTTGTTTGGACTTGTTTTTCGAGCAATTGTACGTCTTGGTCTTTGAAGAAGCCTGGGAACGCTTCTCCTACGTGCCGAAGCTGCGTTAGTCTTGTCCTTTCGTTTCAAAGGAGCAATGTCGCGAGATCAAACCTGCACAAGTCCAAACGATATCTGGTACCCCACCCCAAGTTCTAATCTCCTCCAGAGCCCTCCGAGCCTCACTAGCACCCGTCAAATCCGCGCTCACTGCGATAAATCTTTGCTCTTCTTTAGCCGCCGATGCCTAATACTTCATCAACAATCCACTTCACCAGAGCAGAACCAAAAGAAAGGGAGCACGGCACCCGAATCTCACCAACGGCCCTATCCAATTTCTCCTTATTCCTCGCAATAATCGCTACATTCGCACCCTTCGAAGCTAATAGCTTTGCGACGGACAAACCCATGCCCTGAGATCCCCCGGTTACCACAACGAGCTATATCACATCCTCTATTAGCTAAAGTTGCACACCGGTGGATGGAAAGGGGGAGGAACGTACACGGCCCTCGACGGGTAGCTTGTTACTGCTGAATAGCGGCATGATAAACGGGTATATTATCGGAATTGCTGCTGTTAAGGCGATGGTCGATGCCGTTTGTGAGAGCGATGGCATTGTAGGCTGTAAAGGGGAATATGTATTGTCGTCGACTTGTTCAGGCAAACTGATTAGTATATTGGGCGGATTTTGGTTGGGGTCGGTCCGTAGTGAGCTAAAGGGCATCCGGATAAAAGAGATTCATGAAATAGATTACGGTAAGTATTTCGATTAACTATCCTGAGTTGAAAGCATACAACTTTATCATAAAAAAGAGTGTTCAATGATTGAAGCTATGTATTTAAGTCGCTAATGCTGTAACTTATTCGCGTAAATGTTCGCACCGCCATGTCACGTGGTTACTTGGTGGTGAGCGAGATATTATTACCCTAACCCTGAGGCTCCTTATGTGCGGCAATTGCCGCTAAATTCTTATCGTGGCCCTCCTGTCTCCCTTCCCTCTCCCTTCTTTCTTCTAGCCCTCACAGTCATTAACACCACCACCCTCACTACGACTCACAATAGTGCCATCCGCATTACCGACTATGCCACTACCACCCATAGACACTATCCTCCAGAACTTCTCTACAAACTACTCACTGCATATCCGTCCAACATACCTGCAAACTTTGCTCTCCTCCCTCTCCTCTCAACGTCAGATCCCCACTGGGCCTGCCCTCTTTGGCTGGCTCAAGTTCCGCATACTGTCCTCCGATATTACGGAGTCTTTGCAACCGCATGCAAACCTCTGCTTTCCGGTAAATATTACCGATGGAGATGTTCAGAGTACTGTCCTCCCTGGCCCTATCGCGGTGCAGGTTACAGGGATAGAGGATATGGGGACTTCTAAAATCAACCAGATCGATCGGATTGAGATGGGCGAAAGGGGTGAATTCATGAAGGGTAAAGAAGTCATAAGACTAGTCCCTGAAGAGGAGGGGGGTGATGGCGGCGAAGGCGGACCCGTTGGGAGGTCTATGGTAGTTACTGCGAAAACTGGCCCTCATAAGCTCCTTATGGAGGACGCCGGGGGCAGGGGGGTCTATGGAATTGAGCTTCACGATGTGCAAGGGATTCAGGTTGATATGCCAATGGGGACCAAGGTTCTTGCTATAAAATCCCTTTGCCCTTATGCTTTATCATATTAACGATTCTGGTAGATGGTCCTGAAAAACGTCACCGTCGCCAGAGGAGTACTGCTCCTCACCCCCGCCAACACTCTTGTACTTGGTGGGAAAGTTGAGGCGCTCAATCAGCAATACCTAGCGAACAGAAAACAACTGCTACACTCTGCCCTCGAAAAATTAAAATCGCAATCATGAGCAATCACCCACCCTCATCATTCTCCACAGGTCATCACGTGCTATCACTCACAATCCCAAATACTGTACGGTGAGGGCCTAAAACACCAATTTCGCTAAGGCCCCGACGATTACGTTCTGGCGATAAAACAAGGCTGGAGGCGGTCTTACCGAGAGCAACTCGGCTATCACCACTCTGTAACGTTTTCGACCCCTATGATGAAAAACAAAACAAAAATGCTTATGACTTGATGCACACATGTGAGACATTCTGCTATCCTGGGAGTGAGTTTCGCAGGGTGGTGCCGGCGGACATGTCGTTCGTTCTCAGAGGATTGCATATTTGTGTAACTGTTAAGCGCGGTGAGACCAGAATCAGAAAACATCTGCCACTCGGAGGAGATACCGTAGCTGGGAGGACGTTGAGTGCGCAGTTGCGGCTGCGGAGCGTGTCTTAGTAAGTTACACGTCACTTCGCACCCCCCCTTTTTCTGCACTTGATTCGAGCATCACTGTCCCGATTCGACACAATCCTTGCTTATTCAATGCACCAACCACCCTGCCCAAGCACTCGCGCTTGGGGTTGGCTACAAGTACCGTACTAGCACGAGTACTAGCATGGAGCAAAAAGTGATCGGAAAAAATGTGGTTGGTGCAACACCACTTTTTTTCCGATCACTTACCCTCACACCCAAGTACAAGTACATGGCCCAAGATATATTGTACCGTCCAGTTGGATGCTCCAGTGCCTGTACTCGTTCCAGAAAGGCCTCTCTGAACACAAATTAACAAAGATGAATGGCCAACCACTATCCGTGCGTATCTGTGTGCAGAAGAAACAGCTCGAATACCAGAACACGAAAATAAAAATAAAAATGGATGGCCAATTGTCTGTGCGTATCTAAGCACTAAGACTAAGTTCAAACTCAAATCACAATTTATACCTTACCTATAACAAGCACTCGGGTACTGGCATTGATACCATACCAAAACTTTAACTGGCGCTTTTCACGGGGATCAAGAACCCATCGCAAAACTATTCCTTCGATAGATTATTGCGACTTTAGAGACTCTTGAGGAATGAGGAAAGGGTTGGGAAAAGTCCTTCCTGTTCCGGGCCTGTCTTAGGCCATATCATGATGGCATTATGGCTAGATTAAGCAGCAACCGCTGGATGTGCCATTGGTTTTCGTCAGCTGTTGGTTTTTGGGGAAGACAAAAAAGGCTCTTCAGCTACCGTACTGTACTAGTACAATCGCCCCATAATGCTGTAGGAAGGCTTCGGGCACAGTCTTTTATGGGGTCTTAACGAATATCAGCGGGTGACGACTAGGGGTATTCGGCCAGTAAAAAATCAAATTCGTCAGAGTAGGGTAACAAAAAATGCCTGCTGATCCCTGTTCGTCACCTGCTGATATCCATCGGGACCCAATGAGAAACTGTAATAAAAGTGGTATTCCGTGCGAGACTCTTTGGTTCGAAACTCATGCTCTCATAGGCAGGCCATAAGTACACTAAATTATTCTTTGTTATTGATAACGGGAGTGTGGCTGTGTGGGCAAAGGCGAGACAGGCGGACTACCCCCCTTCTCATTTTCCACTGACATGTTTTGAGGTTGGCTGTCGTGGCATGTTTCCTATCATCGAGCTCATGGCCGTGAGATCTGATATTGTCCCAAAACCCTACAACAGCCATCGGTCTCTCATGTGAGGGACTGGGTGTTTCGTTACGGAGTACCGTAGGAGCCCTGTGCATAAAAAGCATCATGAAATCTTGGGGGCTTGGTTTTTGTGCAGTCTAGGTTCCAATGCAAGAAGCAATACCAGCACTCGCAGTGTCGAAGTGTTTTTAAAAAGCACTGCTATTGCATCCCACCCTCATTCGAGAAAAAGTGCCAAATTTTGGCAATATGCAACAGCAGGCCCTTTTAAAAACGCCCCGACATTCTACCAGTCCTCCAGAACCGAACCGATAATAATAATAGCAGTAATGGACAGTACATTTGTAATGCCGTTACCACTTGAAAACGGACTGTTATTGCATAGCTAGAACCTTAGAATTTTGGTGGCATGCAAGAGTAGTTTGTTTTGAAAATGTCACAACATTACGAGTAAATGTGATATGCTACCGGTATCCGAGCGGATGAGAAAAGGTGCCTACGCAGGCCAAGCATACGAACAACCAACATCCATCTTCACAGACCGGTGCTCGTGCTGTACTCGAGTACCGTAGTGCCGCACTATCGCTTCCTACAAGGCAGGTTCCGTGGCACTGTGCTTCGGTAGCGTATGTACCAATACGTCATCACAACACTGGTGCAGTGCTAGTACTATCCCTTGGCGTGCCTGAAACGGCCAAATTTGTAGCCAGGATGCTAAGGCCATATTTAGCCCCAGAATGCCAGACTTGGTCAGAAAACACGATTTTCAGCCTTTTTACTACCCAAATTACTCAGCGCTCTTGCCAGGTTAAATGTTCTCAGCAAATAAAAAAGCCTAGGGTGCCTGGCTACAAATTGACCGTTTCAGTGATAGCAGAGTGCTAGAACTCGAATAGTCTCCACCCTACCCACGACGACGAAACTAGGCTGGTGACGAATAGGGCTCCGTTGAAAGTAACATTTTGTCACCCTAACCCTGGCAGCTTCCTCTTTGGCCCACGAAATACCGCTGTTGGTTACCCGCCCAGTTTCGCCGTGGGTGTGGTTAAGACTATACGAGTACTAGTATGTACTAGGATGTGGACGTGGGTGATCGGACAGACAGGGATTAAAAGTATATGAAGATACATAGATATTTAATCCCTGTCTGTCCGATCACCCACGTCTATACCCTAGTAAGGATATCGGAGTTCCGTCGTATCCCTAGACAGCGACGAGTTCGCCATCGAAGACATCCATCTTGGGGGGGATGAAGCCCCACTTCACCTACCCTTATTCTTATTCTTCTACTTCTTTCCAAAACAACCGCGGTGAAGCCCCGACCCCAGGCAGCCAGTTTGTTAGCTAGGCAGCAAAAGCAAGCCAACCCCCCCCACATATTGATATCTCAACCCGCAAGCATATCAGCCGCAGCCCATCGAACCTTACTTTCATGCCAGGATAGCCATACATTGCCTATCATACCTCCCAAGCGCGGTGCGAAAAGGAAAAGAAGAAGGAAAAAAAAGACGCCTCCGGCGATGAATACTCGAGCACCCTATCATCCTGTACGTACAACTATCACAATAACAGCACATCTCTGCTCGAGCAAAGATAACCGCATCAACTCGTCGAATTGGATAGCTCCGTGGCGAAGTCCGATCTCCTCGAGCGGGCGGATTTGTCGTCGATCGTAGGTGACAAGTAATAGGGGCTTTAAGGCTACTAGATAATTGTTGAAACCGACCTTTCTCATTCCTTTTGCCATCCGGTGGGTCGTATTATTATATCTAGCAATAAGAATTTTAAAAAAAGCCGACCTATCGCTACATAACCATCCAACCAGAGAAGCCAAATAAGAGGGAAAAACCTTGTGTCATTTTTTTGCTACTTCATGTAAGATACGAGCACCAGGCTTCTAATCGTTGATTTTGTCTTAGAACGGAGATTACAGCAGAGGTGGAACCCCACTTCGGCCAATCTGAATCACTGTTGGTCACTCGGGCTGATGATCATCAGTAATCATCATCACCAATATCATCACGATGGCCATAGTCTCACCCCCGGTTGTATTACCCCCGTATTGAATTATGTATATCCACGTATGCAGATGGGGTATCTTGAGATCTGGCAGAGTCCGTCATCTCCGTCAGCCCGGTAAATATCCGGACTCGGAGTCAGAAAAAGTCCCCGGATGAATTAGTATATTTTCCTGGTACTGTGTAAGATCAGCAAGCTGTTAGGACGAACCTGTATGGCTGGATCTCATTAACCGGTATAGTCCCGGTCACCGGTACTCAAGTAACCGGGGTAGTTTCTTCATTCCTCCCATGAAAAACAAAAAAGCACCCCCCAAATTTGAAGCCCCGCTGCCGGTCCTCATCCAAAATATGACATGCATCTACCTTGGAGAGTGAAAATCTCTACTACCTGGGATATAACTCCACCAGTAGTCTCTCTCAAACCTACCTACAAAAAGCACAACTACGGTAGCTGGGAGAAATTGTCAGGATTTGAGATTGCGAACCTCGCACCAGGGAGGGGGCGTAGTGGGGCTAGATGCAACATCGAAACTGCCCTTACCAGGGAAAACAAAGGATGAACTGCAAGGTATCCAAAAATACGAGTCGCGAGTTTGTGATACACATGGGTTTCTCTCCCCCGTATATCCTGTGAATCCTTGTTTTTTGGCTTCGGATACGGGTATTTCTCTCCTTCCATGGGACAGCCAGGTCAAGTAACTATGATATGTAAATTGCTGATCAATTATGCAACAGAACTGGGCGGGGATGCCAAGTCTGCTTATGTAATTTTGCCAAATTGTGGTTCTTCACCAATCGCTCATAGTCTATCGTATTCGTTAAAAACCCGCCGGACTAGAACTAAGCTTGTCTTGGGTCAATGACCTGCAGTGGTTTCTGCGCAGAGGGTCATGTGATTCCAGCACTGGGTTCAGGAAAGTACGGTAAGTTACCGGTGAAGTAAGGTACGGTACTCAGGGGTAACCATGCTCCCGGGTGCACTTCCGAAACGGGCAGGGTATCTGCGTGTTGGAGCTAGTGCGAATTAGGAAATTCGAGTGATCCTTCATGATCAGGGTCTAATTCTAGGCCCAGAAGGCCAAAAAAAAAAGTCTGGGCATAACTTTTTTTCTGCTCCCTGCCCATATTATCGTTGCCTTCCTGCAAACAGGCCAGGCTCAGGGACATGCTAGTCTGATTTTACCACTGCTTGCATTCATAATTTACTATCTATCATACCTAGCTTATCGAGAAGTATGTGTGTTGTTGGTGCTGCCACCGGGATATCGTATGTGAAGTGAAACCAGGTCGGTCGCGATATGCATAGGGGAGGTGGGTTACCCGGACCAAAAATAAGGCAGCCCCCGACTTGCCCCTACTATTCTCGTACACCCGGGCACATCCTGGACGCCCCGCCCCCACGGGCTGTGGGGTTAAAAAGCACGGTCATTTGATTGACGGACCGGTGGGGCTTATGAGCTTATGCCCGCACCGGAGCGGCCCGGGAAGATCGTTAGATCATGTGATAGTGGGTGGCGTGGAAGGGTGCCTGGTGCATACCGTACTCGAGTAGTCCGAGTAAGGCTGGGGAGGTGGGGGTGGGAAGGTCTCATGGCCTTGCAGTGACCACTGTGGGTGCGGGGCGAACTGGCTGGCTGCCCGAGGCCCGTGGCTGACGACCCCGGGGCAGTACGGTGAGACTGATTGTTTCTGGCACGGCTTTTACCTGGGTTTGTTGTTGTTGGGGGCCGTGGCCGGGTTTTATCGTGCTCTGAGATGTGTAAACGGTATTCCGGGTGTTATGGATAGGTTCATGATGGGTTGGTAATGGCCGGCTATTGGGGTTGTCGCACTGGTATGCGATTAGATTTTTGATATGCTGGCCTCACGGATTCGCGGGGGAGAAAAGTTTTCTATTAGATATATATCGCTTCTACGTGACCGCCATTTCATCCGCCGTTTGTTTCCCGCATAATACATCTTCCTAATGCAGCAACTCTGTCCTGCCATTCCCCATCGTACCAGTGTAGAGTTTCCAAAAAGATAGAGGCACAAGAGAAACTAATACTAGAAGAAGGAAAGAAGAGAAAGGTAATATAAAAGAGTTATTAAATCAATGCAATAAGAAAGTAAGCCAGAAAAAAAGTAATGAATACTCCTAAACCACTTTTTCGTCTTATCATAATCATCATAGAGAAAAAGACATCAATCATGATCTTCATGGACCTTCCCAATCGACTAAAACAATCGTTCATCACGGGTAAGTCTGATTCTATTTCCTGCCAGCATTCTCACGGGCAGCCTCCTCCAACCTCCTTCTTCGGAATTCCAACTGTTCTGGAAAGTTCCCACTGAGAGGTGAGGTAGGAGCAGTATCGGAGCCCGCATCACAAATGTTTTTCCCACCACTACGGGACGTGACGCTGAACATCTGATCGGTTTCGGCATCGGTAGAATTTACCTAATCAGAATTGCCGAAGTCAGTAAAGCAGTCAGGTGGCTAAATGCTTTGTTTTTTTCACATGTCAGATATTTTTTATGCATACCCAAGAAAAGAGATCTTTCGCGACAAGGCCCCGAACTAACTCCCTTTCTACCATCTCATCATGACCATCACCATCATCGCAGTCAATGTCCATGGGGTCCTGGTCCCACTCAGCAGTGTTCCTCCTCCCCCGTGATTGGCCTTGCGAGTCCCACTGGGGCGGTGGAGGCGGGGGCGGCGCAGATCCAGGGACCACCCACAGGACACCACCCGATCGCTGCCTCTCGCGGTTTGGCGAGTACGATGCCATTCCTAGCGCGGCGGAGGCAGCGGACAGCGAGAGTGACAGATCCGCGTTGTGAGGTATCAGTGCGGGGCGGCGACCGCGACTAGCTAGCGATTGTGGGGGAGGCGAGGCAGGAGTCTGGGACACGGCGGCCATTGGTGATTGTGCGATGAAGGCGGTTAGAGATTCGAAGGAGGGGTGTGTGCCTGGCCAGAAGATTGAAGTGAGGGAAGTGCAGGGGGATGGATTTGGTGACTCTCAGAAGTTTGTGTTGTCGATGGAGGTTGGTAGTGTGTCTAGTGAGGGGAACGGGCAGCTGCTGCTAGCGCTCGTGGTTGGTCAATTTTGTGATACAGGGAACAAGAAAGATGAAAAAAAGTGAGATGAAAACAAGGATTTGAAAGCTGAAAGAGGGGGTATACGATATTGAAATCCTTCCAAATTCTCACTTGATAGATAAGTCAATGATGGTTTGTATCGCGATTTCGTGATAGGGAGGAAGAAAGTATACAAAAAAATGCGGAGAATGAAGAGTAAAAACAATAACAGACAGCCCCCCAACAACAACAGCCAAAACAAACCTCCAAAGATGGACGCGTTAAAATCGCGTCAAAACACATTTAGTGAGTGTAACTTAAGTTGAACCATAAATTTGTTATAAAATATAATCATCTGCCCGTGTTCGAGCCGCAATTTAATTTCTTTCGGGCATGAGGCGCCCGGGGACAGCCAGGAGACAGTGTGTCCTTGGGCCTGGAAAATATAGGGTGCGCAGGATTCTCTTTTGTCTCGGGGGGTTTGGGCCCGAACTCATGAACCAGAACTGGGACATGTCCATCATCACCCATGCGGGCATTTTCATGCCTAATTGAATCCGCCCCAGATCCGCCAGGATATCATTGTGCTCGAGTGCTCACATGAGGTTCCGCCACCCCTGTGCGGGTGCTTCATGGTGATTAAACACTCTTGCCAGTTCTGCTCCTGGAAACCCTCCATAATTCCCTCTCAGGTTTTAAGAGAGGGTCTTAAATGTGGTAGTGCCAGAGATGATAAGAGCTACTAAGCCGAGAAGAGCATGAGTCGAGCGTCGTCGATAGGGAGCTGAGCCAAAGGGCGTACATGCAGCTTGGAGTGGTGGGAATGGAGAATCCTTAAGAGACTTGAACAGCATCGTCGGGCACCTCTCAATCCTGGGGGATCATGTCTAACGAGCCCGGATTATTCCTCTCACCGTGCCCGAGTATCTCTCTAGCATCGCCCTGAACACATTTTCGAACATTGTCTTTCACAGGCGTAATTTCAGCGACCTGCTGTCTGATACGAGAACCCTGTCCCACTAGGATGGGATTCGTTTTCACAGGCAAGCCACGACTCAAATCCGCAACACAATCGCACTCGTTATCCCGGATCCCGATGATATGGATACCTCTCTATCTCATATGAACCCCTAAGAGTTCTGAATCCCTTTATTGTACCAAAACCTGTCTTGTCGCTCTGGACCACACGCTGTACCGGACAGATTCTCCGGGTCTTGGCCGTCCGTCTCGGGGCCGGCCTCCCATGGTCGGGTCCGGCACTCGGATGTCTAGAGTTTGCCTCTTTGGGCAAGGAGAGCGGCCTTTTCAGCCCTCCGCTTAGATGATTGCCTGTAACATACTATACTAGGAGAGGCAACTCCAACGTCCGACAGTAGTGCCAGGTCTGATTATTCCAGTTTTTATGGGTTATGATTGGTGAGCTACTTAGGTGTGGGCGGAGGAATGAAATTGGCCTCACTTTTTCTTTAGCACAGGCATTTGTCAGATTTTTGAGTAAAAGGAAAAGAGAATGTTCCCATGATGCCATCCAAATGGAGAGCTCCTTTAGTTTGAGTTTGGGGACCTGCCCAGACAGAGCCCCAGCCCCCAGACAGAGCCCCAGCCCCCAGGAGCTCCGAAGGAATTGGTGTCCTCGTAAGTGTTGAAATTCCACGAGAATTTCTCCTCCCCTTCTGGGGCATGAGGCTCCCGAGTAAGGGGAAATTGCTAAGACCGCACTAGAATCTCAAGCAGGAGGCACAGCTCTTCGAGCGATTGAGAGCCCCCAAGGCTAACATGCAGAAAAGCCTTCATTGTGCTGTCAGGAGCAAGTTTTCTGTTCCCTCTGCCCTCGGCTACCAGTATTCCGGCACTTCCTAATTCTTGGGGCATACGCGAATGCTAGCGTTCCGACGTTTTGCACGATATACGTTTCCTCTCTATAGCCGAGAACCCTTCTCACCGTTGTGAAGTTACGGCATCCTATTAGATCTCAACACGATACCGAGCGCACATGTCATACATAGCACGGGGTTGTGCAGCAGCCCGCAACCGTCAACCTGATACGAGTGTCCAGGAAAAGCTTCGCTCGAAGAGATGATATGGTTTCAGATACAGATATGCATAAGAAGGCCTTGTGGCAAGTGCCGAATGTTCTGAGTGTTTGGAGTAGAGCCCTCGGAGTGCGGTGGTACTCGAGTGGCTGTGCATATTGGACCTGCATGCCTGGTTCTTGTATGGGCTTCACACGCTTCTCTCCTTCTCCGCTGTCTTCACTAACCTCGGATATACTAGAGTTCGTGAAAGCTGCAGATACCGGTAATCAGCCTGACTGGTAGCCTAGCCCGATGGAAAGTCAGGGAACATTATTTCCCCACTATCGAGGCTTCGAAGAGGGGAAGTTGAACCTTATTTCCGACTATCGGGGACCCAGAGGAAGAAGGTCGATCTTGCACAACTGGACTATGCAAGGTAAGTCGGAAGCCTTCTAGAGCCTTCTGTACTTAAACCACCAGAGATCGCATGGCCGCGAATCGTATGATAGTTCTGTTTGCGTATTCTTTTGCAAGGTTGACGGAATCATAGACGTAATTACAGCGATGCATGCTGGTATGGGAGCCATCTTGCCGTTCATTTCACCATGTACCGAGAACTTCGCACAGCTTTCGCCCCTGCGTGAAGCCCTGGAATTCTGAATGACTGAGAACCTACCGTACGGCAGATACTATCGCCCCACGGACACACTTGCTCTCCCTTTTGCCATCCGATAAGTCAGTGCCGCCTACGTTCAGCAAGCTGCTGTCCTAGACCTTCTAAACGCATCAAACAGCGAAATCCCTACTCATCGTGCATACCTATAGCAGGACACACCCGTCTGCGTTTATATACTATGACTCACCATCTGAAAACGGATCATACAGGCACCGGTTTCCTGTAACGCAAATATAACTCCCCATATACACCACGCGAAGGCCACCAGTTATCCTGACATCATGTTTCGCGATGGGTTCATGTCAAGTAGCGATCTCTCATATGGCGATCAATTGTTTTCAGGGGTTGGGGCAAATTCCCGGCCCGCTCACCTTGCATCTGGCGTGCGAGCCCTACTAACGAGGCCCTGCGCGCAAAAATTGCACTCCTGTTGGTTGGTTGGTTCAGGCGCTTATTCCAGTACCCCCGTGCATACGGCAGTGCTATACGGTAGCCTTAGACTATCGCGGACCGACCAGCCCAACCATGCTCAGAGCCTGGGGGGTTCGCTGTTTGGCGCTCATAGGCCTATGCGTGAGAGAGAGAATGCAAGGGGTGTTCTCGCGCGGTCGATAGGAGGAGCTTGTTGGCCTCAATTGGTTATAAGCGAGGTCCATACGTGGGTTTCCTTAGTTTTGCAGGAGTATTTGTATCTTTATAGTTCGGCTGGTGCGCAGGGGCATTATAACTAGGTGTGATATCACTAGGCTGTTGTTGTTCGTCTTGTAATGTTGTGTACCGAATAACGGTGCCACCGGTAATATAGACATCACCGGTAGACCCCCTATTGGAATATCTTTATGCCGGTAACGTCTCATACCGGTTGGTATCTTTCCCTTGTATAGTATTGCTGTATGGTAGGTTCTAACCTGCATGTTCATCGGGGCCTCCTGGCCCACGGCCCTCTCCAACTGCTCTGAGGTTGGCAGAGCATGTATTGGGCAGCTTCAAGAACATCCCCTTCAACGATCATTGACCCTCTGTTTAACCATCAGCCCTTACAATCGCCTTGCCTAGTTGCCGACTGTGTGTAATTACTCCTGTTAGCCAGCAACGCCCCTCTCCCCTTGCATCCGAAGCATTAGGCAGTGATAGAGTCTCAGCGCTCGGTGGTCTTGGGTAGCGTTGTGAAATGGGGAAGCTCCGGGGATAACCTAAGGGCCCGAGTCACATGGAAAAAGCCTAACAAATATTTGCCTACGCTAGACTGCATGTTTGCTAGAGCCCCCTTTGGGATCTCGTGGTCAGTTTTTTGTTTCCTTGCTTGAAGAGGGGGAAATGGGGGTGCTAAGAAAAAAAATGGCAACGATACCGCTGCCGGAACTGTGGTCGATCTCATGACACAACTAGAACACAACCAGCAACTCATGCCCAAGTGTCAGAGGGGGGGAAATCGAGTGCCTACTCTTCGGCATGCCCAACTCAGTCCATGAATCTCACATGTGGGCGTAATTCGGGAGCATCTATCACTAACACCAAATGTCCTGAAAACCTTCTTCTTAGCTAACACCCGATAGACTATCGGAGAAAATCTCCTAATGTAGAGGATGGCCAAAAAGGGGAATTATCCAGCCGCTATGGCAGGTGGTCCCATTTACCCTTTTTGTCATCCGTCCTGAATAGGGATAGTCTGGAAGCTGTTGCCTTGATGAGACATTGGAGGTGCGAAGCGGCGGCAGAAGCGGTATCTAAAAAGGGGATGGTGGGCTTGCTTACAAGCAAGCTTTCACCCCACCCAACGAAGCCATGTTCCCCCATTTTCCAAACCATACCTGTGTTCGCATAAAAAACTTTTTTACCAAAGTGTACCGCATTGTGTGCAGCGTGTGATATCTGTTCCAAATATTGTCGGTCCCTTCTCCGCCTTGCTCGCTCTCTTAGCCCAAGCTACAGTGCTGTGATGGGCGTAGCAAGGAAGGAAGGGGTTCCCGGTCTGCAGAAACCATCCTCAGACCTCTTTCGTGTGAGGCGCCGTGATAGTGGAGGGTCCTGTGCCCGGCGTTGTGTCTCTAGTGAGCACGGATAGTCTTGACTTTTGAGGACGAAAGTAAGGACCGCTCGGAGCTTCTAGCGACGAGGAAAATTGAACTGCGCATTAGCTGATACTGAACACAGGAAGGGGGTTCACTTCATGTTCAATCGGAATACGGCGTAGTGGCGGCCTTGGTGGTGTATTGTAGAACCCCCTGCATCAATCCAGCCTTCAAATTGGTATAGGTATGATGAATGAGGTAAAGGAAGGAAGGAAGGCACGCACGCACGGCGAGAGTAATATCATGAAGAAAAAGAGAGAGGCACTCGGCCATAGGAGATCAACTGTCCTGCTGCACACTACGTCGTTGACCTCCCCTCCAGGGCCCCTGCGAGAAAAGGTAGTCACAACGCTCTCTATATCATAGAAACGAACAGATTCAAGAATCCAAGTGCCGAAATATTGGCTTCCGAGGGGGATACTGACCCGAACTCCTTCATAGCGCGCTAGCTAAGGAGTTCTCAGCAGTTCTCGATACTTCCTGTAAGTACCATGTGTAACACGACTGCGCACATAGTAAATACTGTACAGTCCAAATCTCACCACAACAAAAATCCCCTACATTCTTCGACTTACAGCTAACTTACACTCGTGCGCTACTCAGTTACCCCCATCCTGGCAGGTGGCAGATACTTGTAGGTACCGGTATAGCTAGGATAAAATATATGACGCTGAATTACCCCCACTCCACTCTGTTCGACCCGCTTAACCAACCAAGTACCGCATACGGACCGCTCTCATCTCGTCTAGTATGGTAATGGTAATGATTGTACCACATTAGATTCTCCATCTAGTCTGACAAGCTGTAAGTCTAGCGAACAGGACCCAAGATTCCGGGATGTGAGCGCTACAAGTACTTGTCTTTAGAGAGGACAGCTCTCCGGACCATTCCACGCAGTCAGGCCACCAACCGGAGAGACCCGAGAGCCGGTGCTGTCTACTGTGCATGGCTTGCGGTTTCTGGAAGCTAGTACTTTGATGATTCCGGCGCAAACCCCACGAAACCCCCTCGCCATTGGATAATTTCCATCAGGCGCGTGAAGGCTTTTGGAAAGACATTTCTGAGCTGGTGATACTGCGATTACCCCCTTCAGCCTCCCCTTTCTTGGGCGCCTATTTCCAGAAATTAGAGTAGTCCGGGTGATCCCTTCAATCGCGTTCAAATATACAGTCTATAATCATCAGGCCGTTGGGGGTAGTTAAGCCCGAGTGACGTTCTGTGATTGACATTCTATGACTGCTCGGGTATGCAACCCTACCAAGTGCACAGATCCTCATTAAAAACACGCGCACTAGATTCCTGGCCGCACGCTTGGCAAGCCTCCATGTACTAATACAGGCTGAGATACGATTTGCCGGCACCTAGCCGACTGAAACTCTGCTACTGCTGGACTAATAATACCGGTATGCATTGCCACCACAACAATTCGCATATTGGCAGCTCTGAACTACATCCCTCAACAACTGCACCCCCCCGCCCCGGCGGGCGCTGGATGCCGTAGATCGATGGAAAGAAAAATACGATAAATTAATTAGATAAATTGAGTACAAGCGAGTAAATGAGGGAGAAAAAAACAAAAAAAGACGCAGAGAAGGCTAAAACTCTTTTATAATACCTGGACTGTAAGAGTCGTCAGAGCAGCGATTCCTACGATGTGTTGCAGACGGAGGGAGTTACACTGCGGGGACATTTGGCAAAGGAATTATCGATGCACAATAAAATACCCCAGCAGCGAGGTTTTTCCACAGAAGCGATCGATGATTGGTCTCCAGGATGATGCAGATCCAAAGTACTATTCGCAGACTACTGGGATTCACACCGGCCCCGCTTAATACTCGGATACTACGCATAGCTGCTACGTCAATCTGGGCCCGAGCTAAATTTCTTTTCTTCGAAGGGGCTCGAAGGGGTTCAAGTCACGTCTAGGAGCACACATGAGCGTGGTGCACTTCTCTTTCTTCGGCACTCTTCTACGGGACGCAAATATTGGTTTCCTTGATATCCCTATCGTAGCATAATACAAGGCGTTATTGGGGTATGTGAGGGGTAGGACAGGGTATTCATTAGGGAAGCTTTTTGGAGGCCTGCTTGAGTAGTCGATGGGTGGGGAAACTCCTAGCATTGGGGCTTCGTTGGATAATAGACGCTTCAGAGGTGCATTTTTTCCCCATGGCCCAGGCTAACAATTAAAAATCTCGGTGGCCTAGAATCCCTGGAAACAGTCTTTTTGGCGCGGGGTCTGATGGACGGCGACTAGAAAAGCTCTTAGTGGGGCTCCGGAAGAAAAGTTTTGCGGGTTAAACATTTGATTTCTATTGGATTAGGTACGGTAATGTGATACCTGTCGGGCGGTAAGAAGGCTTGGTTCTAGGTTTATATGGAAATTGAAACATAATCCATGGGCTTGAGGGATCATTTCCTGATTTCTCGGCCCCAAAGGGAAGTTTTCTCTCACAAAGTTGATAAGGCTCGCTGGGGGCGTCCAGCCTGGCAAATGTCATAATGAAATCACTCAATTGAGAGGATCTATCATTCCCTAGATGGTCGGGGAGGACTCCCTGTGCCGTAGCGGCTAATGGAAGCGTAGGCGATTGGCCAAGCACTGTACTCGAGTAAAAGCTCGCGAGCTGGTGGGGTGCGCACAATTGAACTGCGCATCTTAGTTGGCCACTGTGTTGTTGTTAGCATTTGGATTGATATCAAGTGTATTAGTAGCTTACCATCACAAAATGCTCTTTGGCGGGGGAAAAGTGGCGGGGTGACGAACAGGAGTATCTGACAGGCATGGAAGGTGGATGGGGTAACAAAAACGCCTGTTATTAATTCCTGTTTGTCACCCGCCGGCTTTCATCGTCCCCCCATCAAGGCAGGTAGACAACAAGAGACGCCTAGATCCTTTTGAATTTCCAGCGAACAGTGCAAGTTCGCCCTTAGGGGCCTTCATGATGAATTGGCTCACTAGGATACGTTTGCCCCCCACGAATCATGTCAACAAAGCCATTCTTCAGCTCGAAATTTCTGCTATCATAGCTCGGACACGTATTTCAATGACGTTTGATACCAGTAAATAGACATTATGCAATTTTGCCCTACGCCAACTGAACAGTAGAATACTGTTGTAATTTTCCGGTTACATTCTAGAGTTTGTTTAGGAGCCCCATTGACTGAGAGCAGCAGTGTTTCTTTCACTTGTGGCAAACATAAGGGAAGCTGCGTTGGTTGGTTTGTTGGTACATACTATGTGTCTTCGTTCGCCGAAAAGCGGGACCGGTAGTCTACTCGTAGTGTTGTCCTAAGCGACCCTGTCGTGGTCTGGTAGCACACACCCAAAGATAGGGCTACTGTTAGACAACTAGCCCACCGGCGGAGGAAAAAAAAGCCCTCTCATGCCAAATGCAAGTGCTGGCAACAACGAGCAAGAAAATGGGATCTGAAAGTACTTGATTACAGTGGGAGTTTTTGGACTTGGAGACTTATAAAGTATTTGGGCCTTTTGCGCCAAGACATGTCTTATTCACGCCAGTGTCGTCCGAGTGAATTGTTGGACACTGAATGCTCGGTTACCCCCAGCTAAGTTACGCAATAAGCGCGGGAATTTTCTACCACCCATTGTCTTGTACGGCAGACAACGCGATGCCGGTGGTGGATCGTCCTCAAGGCCCTCTGCCGCGCCGGGTGCCTTGAGTGATAGGGAAAAAGTCAAGTGGGTGTTTACCGTATTCTAATTTCGTTGACGAAGACAAGGAAACAAATACCGCTCCCACACACCCTTGCCACCCCTCAATGATTTGAGAGGTGCGAGGGAAAGTGGGAAGAATGTAACGTAAGGTGCGCACTGGCTTTTTCTGCCTACTCGGGGGCCGGGGCTGTGCTGCGGCTCTGCGGGTCTGCACGTTGGACTCTGCTGCTGGCTCGAGAGCGGGACGCACGGCTTGGGGTGTGCAACGTACCGCAGGACCTCGCATAAGGCCCAGCGAGAAGTGATGAAACAGTCAAGTTACCCATAAGCAACGAGCCAAATATATCCCTGTTGGTTCTACGAGTAGCACATGGGTCACTACCCCTGTACTAGCCCCACTCTGGATTCATTATTACTCGAGTACTGCACACTGTCCAGCTTGTGTGGTCGAAGGTCCAATAGACTAATCGACTGGCTCGTCTTGTTGATCTTGCACTGTTGCCTTTATAGCTGGAGGTAGCGTCAACCCGAAGAACCTAGACCTCTGTATGATTCCCTGTATAAACCCAGCTTCATAAATACAACACTTCCCCAACCGCTCCCATTTGCTACAAAGGCACACTTGATACAGGTCGAACAAACCATAGCCCGATACTTGTGCACTGGTAACACAGTTCTCATGACTCGCCTAACGCGGTGTTTATTAGAAGAAGAAGAAGAAAAAACACCCTCAATGCGTAGAGAGTTATTGGGCAAAGCCTAACCTGAGGGAAGAACAACACCCATTAGAAAACGAGATTATAGACACAAGAACTCCCCCATGCCAAAGGCCGAACGGACACATGTACTCGGGTAAGCCCCCGCACAGGGTTTTTTGCCTGTGCGCATTTCCAGCCCCCCGTCCCGCCCCGGTGATCCCATCAAGCGATCCCCTAACGCCGTGGAAAAATCGGTAAATTTGAATAGTACAGATTGAAGAGCGTAACCAATATTAGGACTGAACGAAAGGGGTGGCGTCGTTATTAATAGCTTTACAACTCGGGGTTTTTTTTGCCCGGTCTTGATGTTAGTGCGAAGCCCGTGTTTGAGTAACTCGGACGACACAAGGCCGATCTTGCAACAAATAGGTGTGTTGGTTCTGCGCACCTAGGCAGTGGCGCTATTACTTTACGGATGCTTCCTTTACTGGGGCCATGGAGGCGGGGGGGCTAAAATACGATAGAGGCACCGTTTCTACACGAGTGGAATGTAATCCTTCACCACCCTCGCCTATCTCAATCTGGCCAGGATTAGCAGCGAAGCGAAATGTTGATCAAAGAAGAAACATTCTTGTCTGGGGTCGAGTGAAGATGTTGTTGGAAAGATAAGCACCAAAAGTTGTGATGAGGCTACTGTGTAGTGGATCATTGCAGAGCACGTCAGGTCTGCATTTGCACTTGTCTGCTGTGGGACTGCAGTTACCGGTAGCCTAGTGCGGGGTAAAAACAGTAGTGAGCTCTATCATGCCAAACCGGTGATCTAGTACCCTCTGTGATGGTTAGACAAGAACTTGTAAACATCATGAACATGTCATAAATGATCATATCCGTAGTGTCATGACAATACTAGAAGGCTGAAACTGTTACTGTTAAATTATACCTTGGCCTATTGAGATGCTAGAAGATCTACTTACTGCGTAATTTACTAGTACCGACAAATTCCTTGAGAGCACCCTTGTGTGATATAATAACGCATGCGATATATAGCATCTTAGAATGCGAGTTAGCAGCGGCCGATAGGGGGGCGCCTGAAGGGGGAAGCGATTATATCGCATGAGTGCCAAAGTGCGAGTATCATCTCTCGAATACTGGTAGCCCATTCGAGCACCGGCACCGGTATAATACCAGCGCCCGATAATAGAGGCTCCCTTGAAACAGAGCATAGCCTATAACCAAGGCCTATAATCAAAGGCGCCTTTCACCATGCCACCAGACACGGGAACCCGAAAGCGCGGTAAATCATGCGTTGCACAGGACTACCGGTATCATGTTGATATCGAAATGTGCGAAGAAGACTGACCTTTTCGGCTAGGGGCCCACTGTCTCAAGAAGGGGCGGTACTCGTCCCTGGCAAGAAGTACCCGAAAATTGGACTTTGACCTTTTTTGTATGGGCGCACTGATGTGCACAGACAGTCGGCCATACAAGATCCCCCTGCTCTATCCCTGAATTATCCCTGAATTATCCCTGTTTTCCTCCTAAATTTTCGGGTACTTCTTGCCTGGGACAAGTAGTATGGTAGGGCTTGGTGGAGGGAGTGATGGGGATGCGGAAGAACCCATTCGCAGCGATATTCTGCCGGCGCTTGCCACAAGCCCTGCTTCGCTTTTGGGTTGATTTTTTTAAACCCCCGAACTCTACGCAAACCATGCTCTAAAAATTGGTTTCCGCCGGGTTTTGGCTGGGAAAGACGATGCGCAAGTAAGCTTCCAAAACACTGATGCCTTTTTTATATTGCTGTAGCCGTAATCGATGCCGGTGCTGGCGCACCGGTACTAGTACTCGCCTGCCGAGACCGAGGTAAGCACGGTACCGGTAGTGTGCCTGCCTAGAGCTCTATCTGTTGCAAGGTGCAATACTGTGAGAATGCCGGTAGAGTAATGCATGCCTATCCCAAGTCCCCTGATGCGCGCAGGAGGGGATAGGGCACGTGAGGTCTCATAACGGGTATTATACCGTAAACCCCTCCCCCGGGCCTGGCGATTTTGCCCATATGCAATACCGGTAGCAGTCGTTTCTACAGTCAGGAAATTACGAGTACGGGGTTTTTTACTGTGCCTCTTTCAAGTTGCAAGGCTGAAGATATACTACCGGCAGTACTTTAAGTGCGCTGCTGTGGTATATGGCATAGTGGTAGCATATAGCCGGCAGCCTATTGAAGGAGGGTAGCGATCCCATACGATGCTCGGATAAGTGAAGACCTGCCGGTACGAAAGCAATATCGTAAGAACTCGAATAATTGAACCTCGCGTTGCGACGTTAGAGTTGCCTTTGCTGGTCGGGTCTGGCTCTTTTTGCTTTTTGCTTTTTTTCTTGTCTTAAGCTCGGGCTGAGGGGGTGAAACCTTTTATTCAACTACGATCTAACTCAGCTCTCGCTGCGCGCTTGTAGCCCTATCCAAGAGAGGGAATTTCGGACGTCCCAGCGCGAGATTCAATTATTCGAGTTCTTACGGTAGTCTCCCATCCCTGCGGTGCTACTGGCACCGCGCCATTCGAGTAGGCGATTTTTAAGTTATGGTATAATAAAGCAAAAAGAAGAGTTACCTTGGACAATTTAAGGTAGCTACTCATAAGTGAGCCTAGATACTGGTGCATCCTAACTTTGGTACAAAAAGTTAGTAAGCCCGATTCTTCCTCCAGTCTCGCCGATCAGCAGCGGCAACGCTGCCTGAGGCCTGCTGCCTAGGCTATGACAACGATAGCTTTATTTTCTTGCCCTTATTTTGAAGAGTTTTTTTTTTGTTGCCGACTCGATGCGCCTCAAGCAGTCACTGTTACTGTCATTGCTTTGACCAGCCGACTTGAATGTGATTCAGCAAGCTGAGCTTAGCATACGATAAGACTAGGTTCGTTTGGTATTTCATCAGGATGGACCTACCGGTAGGCAACAGCACCCAAATCGCCCTAAGCCAGCTGACGATACCCTAGATTTTGATCCCCACCGAGGCACGAAGTCAAGTTTTTCAGCCACCATTCGAACTATTATTTCCTGCCTACCTAGTGTGCCTACCCGCTAAAACTCCACGCTTGGGATTTCCGCTTTTCGTCGGTGGTCCTAATGACAAACATTTGGTGACTCGGAACTGCCGGTCCCTGCAAGAGCTCGCTTTATGTCCATGACAAGAGGTGAAGTCAAAATAAGGTTTATGCGCTAGTCCTACGTTGGTTCCGCGCATTTCTGGTTGTTTTGGTGAGCTACGGTGCTATATTGTTTCTTTTTGACTCACATATTAACTTACCCTGCAGTGACGGGATCGATTTCTTGTGCAGGACTCGGGATACCAAACCAGTTTGTCGGGCCGATACGATAACTACGTTGCCAATATAGAATTGTTTTAAACAGCATTTACTCCCAGATCTTCATCCTACTCCGTTTAATCGTAATCACACCTATCGATTCAAGTGCAGCCAATGCAAATACCGAAGCCCCCTCTGTTTGGTCTAATCCACCCCTCAGTGTCGATGGGGGTATTCTAGACTCTGTGGGAGGCTTATCACTTTTAAAACCCACCCCTCAGGTTAGTGTCTAGATTTCGGACATTTGAAACCTACTGTTTTGGGGGGAGTAGGAAACCCGTCGTGTCCGACCACCTCCGAGTGCTGATGTTGGTATGCATATAGTCAAGATGGCCTGCGAGGACTGGGGAAGACAGGGCTGAACCCCTGGCTAGGCAGTCATACTCACTAATTCGCTATTCTCGTTTATAAAGACAACTGTTGCGAATGACCTTTCCTGAAGATATTTAGGTCTAGAGACACATGTTAGATTCTGAGCAGCATATCCCAGCCCAGGCGAAAGACATCTGGTATCTTGTGCCCCGAGCCGGAGTTTAGGCCTTCGCGGCGAAGAGACCAGTTAAAGCCGGCAAGTTTAAGCCTTGGAAGCCTTACCCTGATTTTCCTCGCCGCTAGGTAGTACGGTAATCCTGGATAGTAATTTGCACCCTCGATAGATTGCGAATTTTCGTGCTGTTTTTAGTATCATAGTAAGGAATAATATATGAAATTTCCCTCTCATAGACGCGACTTCCTTTTGAAGGGTTGTAATACCAATGTCCTATTTAGGACCCTGACAAGCCCAAGGGATGCTTCCTCGAGCCTGTTGCAGTGAGAAGTGCAGAACCTGTGAACAAGGGGGTACGGTATTGTTTAGGCCAATGGAGTTTAAGCCCGAGGGAGAGCTGGCACCAGTATTGAACCTAACTGAGGTGGGTCTTGTATCCGGGGGAAAATTTCGTCGGCGGCTCGAGCAGACCTAGAGGAACAAAAACCGCTTGGGTGGGTTGTTTCTCATGAAGGTTTGTGCCCAAATCCTAGTACTGATGGTAACGCTCTGCTCTCTCTCTACCCCAGGAGATCAAACTGGGGCCGGTGAGCAATAATTCATGGTCACTCACGCATCGTCCCATGCAATTCTAGCCGATGTAACTGTATTAGAGGTTGCCTGTAGGCATCTATCTGCGTATAATCTTAGCTTGAGCAAACTCCAGATTTTTGGGATATTGGCATGACAGAAGGGTAAAAAAATTCTGTGTTACTCGTCTTCCACAAGTAATACAAACCAGCATCCCTCATGCATCAATGCTATGCGGAGAAGGCGCGAACCTGATTTCTGAAACGATTCGGGAAAAGCCGAAAACAGCAGTGTCAACGGTGCATTACCCGGGTGATCTCAAACTCTCGTCGGAACACAGGTGCTCTCTTCATGAAATTGTAGGATGGCAATTGTGCGCAGCCGGTTGTTATGTTTTGCTGTCTCGGTCAACACGCCAGCTGGAATTATGCTGAAATTATGTTTGATGTTGGCTCTCTCCCCTATCGGGAAAGCGCTGGGTGGTGTCACGTAAATTATCCGACATAGGGGGTGTTTGCATTGGGACGGCGAGGCTCTGAGTTCTTCTAGAAGTGAAGGTGTTGCAGTATCCTGTACAATGGCTGCTATTACCAGAGTCTTGAGAAAAATCTTCCACCCGGTTTACTCTCAATAGTTATCTGGCTTGCCACGTACGGTTGACTTAGTTTTCCAGCTATATGATAGTTTTCCCACTAACATAACCTAACCCGAATACCCTTGGGCCCTCTTAAGCAGGATTAAATACTCCGGTTGATAGTTTGTGTGGAGGAAAGAGGGGGTGTGATATCGTATGGGCGATTGCATCTTTATGCCGGCAGACCCCTATAGCGTGCACAAGGAGAAATGGCAATGTGCTTCTTTTTCTGCTGGGGGCGAGCAGCACATCAACCTTGATACCCGCCCACCGATCACACAATTATAGGGCGTAAGTGCTCGCAAACAGTCGTATAAGTACAGTATAATATCGTGCCAATGGGATACCCCTAAACAGATATACTAGGGTAACCTCCACCTAGCCACAGATATGGTAGTGATTGAGACGAAAGGAACTGATAGGTTCCGTTCCTCGGCGCTAGGTGTGCGCCCGGTCCAAGGCAGAGTACTCGGGTACTTGTGATACGGTAACCCGACACAGGAAAAACGCAGAAATGATTTTCCTTGGAAACGAACAAAATTTGAAAAGGGTCAAAGGGGGAGTTAAGTAGAAAATCTGGAGGGAAAAAAAAGGGGAAAATAAAGGATGAGAGAAAGAAACAAAATTCCATCATTTTATACAACACGGAGGGAGTGATGGGAGTCACTTTTGATATTTTTTTTATTGTTGTCACGGGTGCAGGATTTTGGGGCATAGCCCCCCCCCCCATGTACGGTAGGGGATAATTCTCGCAGTAATAAGGAGAGACGCACATGGGTCAGCTCGTTGTGTGTCGGCAATTCACCTATCCAAGGAGGTCTATAACTTCGCACCACTTCGCACTCTCTTCGCACTTTTCAAGCGCAACTTGTTCATTCACGTTCTCAGACTTCAATGATGAGGGCTCCCCCCTAGATCTCTCTGGGTCGTCGGAGCGCGGAGCCTTGGCTCCACAGAAGGCGGCCAAGGGCTCTGCAATTCAATATCATTGATTGTGTGCGTGGTCCGCCCATATGAGGCTCTTGGGCCACAGGATACTTATAGAGCGTTCCTACCGGTACTTTATCTCACCCTCAGTAGAAAAACAGCACCGTCATCCTTACACTCAAATTTTCTCCCTGGTGGGGCCCGTTCCTGCAATTTCTGTTTTCTACAGCCTGACTAGGGCTGACCTCCCCCCGCCACGGCCCCTCAGCACCGCTGCTTCTTCTAAAGCATCCATACTATTCTAAATCCGCCAATTTTTGCGCGTACCATCTTTTCCCACTTGCGGTGCCCCAGATATTGCCTAAAGGAAATTTAGTTTAAGAAGCCTTCGGTATGGGTGGTGCCGGCCATGGAAACACTAATTTTCAGGCCATCGATATCGAATCTAGGATTGTCGAAAACATGCGAAGGCAAAATAAAGATTCTTACGAGTGCAACATCTGCCATAATATGGTGTTTAGTGTGGAGCGAGCCCTCTGGACTCATATTACAACCAATCATCAGGAGAGGTGTCCCCAGGATAGAGATGAACTGCAGCGTTTCCGGACACATATGAAAGAAATATGCCAAAGAAAAGGGTATGTACAATCCAATCACTTCTTTAGAGGGTCACGGAGAGAGCTTTCGCAAGTTCGCATCGAAAAGCGGATCTAACTAATCCGATTGGGTTGGAATTTCTTTCCCACTTCCATGCCCTCCCTTTTTTTATCATTCCCTATTGGTACATTTGCGCGGTAGCCTGATAGCAATTTATATTTAGAACGGATGTACCGTCACGTCCTGAAAATATACAAACATCGTCACCTCATAATTCAAATACATTTATCCGATGGAGTTCTAAAGATGCTGCTTCAAAAGACGCCGATGGACAAAGAATGGGTCGTAAAACGGAATCTGGGGATCAAACTGGCCCGCCAGCGTACTCCGGGGGTGGTAACGTCGATGATATTGCGAATGGGACATCGCACATAAACTTGGATCACCCGGACATTCAAATGGCCGATGCCTCTGCGCAGACTAGAGTGGTAAATAGAAAGAGGAACGGGCCCGACTCGGCTGCAGATGGCGGCCCACCTACACCCACACATAGCACACCTCGCGAGAACCAACCAAAGCGTACGAGGGGGGGGGCCTCTGGGAGAGGAACTGGGAGTAGGGGAACTTTGGGTAATCCAGGATTTCCCAACGATTCATTCCATGCTGACATTTCATCAGGAAGGGCGGCACAGAAGCTGTTAAGGACGCCTCCAGATCCTGATTTTGATCGATCGCGTTTTAAGACAGAGCAGTATGGAGATAACGAGGTGGGAGTGGCCACTAGAGTAACGGCCCCATCTCGCCGCCTGTTTGACCCAGAGAAGGACCACCCTGGTGCCTTTAAGAATGAAGAGGACTCCTCCAAGCGACTTGAAGAGCCAAGTCTGCCCCCTCGTGCGCTCACTCGACCGAAAGGGGGCGCCCGAAGGAAGGCACCAGTTCTTTATACCCCAGCCCCATCAAGGAAGATAGCCGTGCCCACTTCCCAGGCATTTACTCTTAACCGCGAAGGTGGGCAGATGATGATATTAGAGAACCCCACGCAACAGTCCCAGCAGATGTCCCAACCGCCCCAAGGGCGCCAGCCGCGGCCGCCGCAATTCCACGGGCCATCAACACTCGAAGATAATGAAACGCGGATGGTTAGACAGCCAGAGACTCGACCGATTAGTCCCGAGCAACTTATCGCTGAAGTAAAGGGGATTTATGCCGGTTTAGTGATGGTTGAGGCAAAATGTGCCGAGGTGGATGCTAAACAAGCTGCCGCAACTTTTGATGACGGCCAAACACAACCTCGCCTAAATGATGAGCAATGGCAAGCTTTGATTGCATTGCATCGCACCCTCCTACATGAACATCACGATTTCTTTTTAGCGTCCCAGCACCCGAGTGCCAGCCCAGCCTTAAGGCGATTGGCTGACAAGTACGCTATGCCAGCTCGGATGTGGAGACATGGGATATACAGCTTTTTGGAATTGCTTCGACATAGATTACCGTACTCATTGGAGCATATGTTGACATTCATTTATCTTGCGTATAGCATGATGGCATTGTGTAAGTTCGGAGCCACCAGTTTCTTCCCCATAATTTATCTCAGTAGTATTGACTTTGTAGTATACGAGACTGTTCCCGCTTTTGAAGATACGTGGGTTGAGTGCCTCGGCGATCTCAGTCGCTATCGAATGGCTATTGAAGACGATGATCTCCGAGATCGTGAGGTCTGGGCTGGTGTTTCTAGGCACTGGTACTCAAAGGCTGCGGATAAGACTCCATACGTTGGCCGCTTGTTCCATCACCTGGCCATCCTTGCCAGACCCAATATTCTTGAACAATTATTCTACTATTGCAAAAGCTTGGCCGTAACACAGCCTTTCTACCCGGCTAGAGAAAGCATATTAACCCTATTTGACCCAATATTCTCGCCTGAACACGCTAACAAGACCCACCATCTCGACTCCCAATTCATTCAGCTTCATGGCATCAACTTCACGCATATCGATCTTGAAAAGTTTGATGATGCTCTATTCAATTACCTTGATAACTTGGACCAGGATATTGGAAAAACAGAGTCTGATTGGAAGGTAAGTTTTCTTTTAATGCCTTAGATTAGAGTGTCTCGCTTAATTTTCCCCTGAAAGGTGTCGGGCGCTTATATCGCGATTTGTAATATAACTGCCCTTTCTCAATACGGCGCGAAAGAGAGTCTCCTGCGCTTGGCCCTGCGCGAAGGAAAAAACCGACTGATCCCGGAGGAAGATATGGAGGATGCACCCCCGGCAGCTGTTGACGAAAATCCTGCGGAATTCGAGAGTCTTCTTCCCCCTCTTCCGACTGGGGCCAGCTCGGAACATGTGACATCCATGCTTCAGCCGGCTTCCAAATTGGAGGAAGACAGCCGTTACCCACGCGGGACAAGTTTGAAACCGGGCTCACAAGCCATCGAGGCTGATGGGAAATCCCGGAATGGTACCGCCGAGTCTTTGAGCTTCTCCAAGCGGCTAGCATATGAGATTCTCAGCGTCGCTCTCCAACGAGTTGGGGATTCCAATGTGTTGCCTCACATTCACATCTGGCTCGTATTTCTTGTCTATGTGGTCAAATCGGAGGCCGCAATTAGGCTATTGGAAAACGAGTTTCCGTGGGAACATTTGGTTTACATGTTGAACAGCCTTGTTGGGCAATCCGACCAGGATAGGTTTGGATGCAAGGAATTTCCGGTTCCGGAGAAAGGTCGCGGGAGACCGCTTCCGGAAGATTACACCGTGCGAGGTTTGGAATGGGCAAGAAAGTACTTTCCTAATCGCTGGTTCGAAGATGCGCAGGTGGACGAAGAGGAGCGTTCGGTGGAGGTGCCATCCATGGAGAATGTCCGGATTGAGCGTATCCTGTGGCTTGCTACCCAAGTTGCTACTGTAAGATATCTTTCTAGAGCTTTTCTTGTTCACGGTTTACTGACCTGGTGCTCTTGAAGAATGGCGAGTGCTTGGTCTACGCTGATAAGGTATTCCGGGTCCACCCGTCTTTGGTGACGAGAATTGAAGAGCACCAAAAGCTGGAGGCGACAATTACTCACGGGCAGGAATTGGGCGGGTCAAGGATGACACCAACCTCGGAGGATTCCGATACAGACATGGCCAGCGGGGGGAACGAGTCAGATGGCGACTATGTGCTAGTGGGCCAGTCTGACGAGGTCAAACGTCTCAAACAGCAGCAGCGTCAGCTCAGGTCTCAGTTGAAGGCCGGTGGCAAGGCTGCTGATTCAGCAGAGGAGCCTAAACAAGCGGTCGCGAAGGGGCCAGAATCACTGAAAGAGAACTTCTCGGTATGGGTTGCGCCCTTTATAACCACCGAGCAACACTAATAATTTTTCTAGGTCTTGGTCGTTGATACCAATCTTTTACTCAGCCAACCTGAGGTCTTCAAACTCATGGTATCGACTAATTGGCCTATTGTGATGCCTAATACCGGTATGTCAATCCGCATATATTGGCTAGAGGGCCGCCTACTGACCATTTGAATAGTGATCACAGAGCTCCTTGGCTTGACAAACAGCACAGGCTCTGTTGGGGATGCTGCAAAGGCAGCTATGATCGCAATCCACGAGGCCCTCCGGGAGAGGAAGGATGTGAAAGTTGTCACTGCTAAGGGGAGCAACGTGACAAACATTGGCTTCTACAAGGAACAGCTCGACAAGCCCGGGGATGATGAGCAGCGCAAAATTGATGACATCATCATTGAAACTACGAAGCTACAGGGAGAGGCACGGAGACAGGCAATGCCTGGGGATTACGGCGCTTACGAAGCAGCTGTTTTAATTACCGAAGATCGTAACATGCGAGTTAAGGCCAATGCCCGAGGTGTCACTGCTATTTCGGCATCTGCCTTAAAAAAGGTCTTGTCCCCTCGAGCTGGTTTGGCTCGCCCGAAACGCAAGTCACTTGGTGCTCCAACAACCGTTCCGGACTGGCCCGACGATGAGATGGCGTTTGCGGAACCTGGCGAGGAATTTGATTCTGTTTTGAGTGTGAATCCTATGGGCACTGCAAGGAAAAAAAAGCAATTAAAACGAGGGAAACCACAAGGTGTGGATTCGCCTAAAGTCACTTGAGAGTCTCCCGGGATTGGAATTCTCTCCCCTCCCCCCCAAAAGAGCATCGTGATCTCCGCTCAAAATGCGAGGCTCTTCACTCTTGATGTCTAGCTATTGCGCGGCTTGTTGATTCGATTGCTCTGGTTCGGTTTATGGGGGAATTGAACATTACTTGCGGACTGGGGAAAACAAAAAATCATAATATCATAGTTATGATAGTGGTGTAGTTGCTGATGCAAGTTTGATGGTTCCTTTTGGAGGGTGTTGGTGAGTTAGTCTTCTCTGGCTTTATGGTGCGGAAACACCACGTTCGTTTTCCTTCACCCTTTCTCCGTACACTCTTTTTCATCTTTCACTTTTCCCTTATGAGAGCTGTACAGCCTAGAATGAGATTATGTAGATGTATTCTTAGTCTCTTTTTTTAAAAAAAATTCATGCACTCCTTTAGCCTAGATATCGACATCTTGGCCTATGAGCGAGGGTAGCCTCAGTCCGATAGCTCAGCACCCTGCGAATCAATGCCGGCGAATACCATTTCTCGCGAGTCCCACCCACTCAAGTCTCCAGCAGTGAACCAACGTAACGATAGTGGCATAATATCATAATTGCTTCAACAACGTGGTAGGAGTGTATTTCAGGCCACAAGGGCATGTGTTGTGAAGGGTGTGGTACATTATTTGTTTTATTTTACTGGCGGAACTGTTGGATGGTAAGACCCACTCTACGCTTGTACACTTCTGATCTGAGCCGTTGGCCTCTAGGCACTGTACCAGGATATTCTGCAGCCCACCGGTTATGGTTGTGTTTGTTGTTACTGGTGGCATTCCCTATCCTCTTTCCCCCTCTTTACCCGTCGGTCAAGAGCCAGGGGGAGGGGTTAGGGATTTTCAGGCAAGGAAGTTTGCAGTTGGACTAACCGGTACTTTTGTCGAACAGGCATAGGAACGAAAGCTTCTATCATACCGATACCTTATCGGGGATGCAAAAACCGCACGCCGTCCGGATTAAACTTAGGGAAGAGTTCTTGCTATAATAAAAGAACAGGGTGTGGATTGTCCCGAAGGCTACTAAGGCTTGAGTTCATGGCAACGCCCGCAACACGAGCAGAAACAACGCTGCGACACAGTGAGCGGTTGATGCGCACTACGCACCGGCGATTTTAGGTTTAGGTGCAGTCCAGACTTTCCCGGCCAGTAGAGCGGGGGTCTCGATAACTGGGCCCGAGAGTGCAAAAATCACAGCCTTATTCACCCCCACAAATAGATGTGGGGCACGCGCTTTGATTGGCTGGTATCAGCCAGCTTTTCAACTACCATTCACGAGCAGCTATCAGGCGATCGGAATCCAAGACACGATCTATTGGAGCATACCAAAACGCACAAATACTGCTCGGGTATAGAGACACCAGTCTTAAATACCATCACAACTACGAAATGGGAGCAAGGCTGAGAAAAAGGAGAGCCTATTAGCTATCCGGCCCCTGAGGCGAACATTGCGAGTGGTTTTCAAGGTTTGTTGTATTCCCTTCCCCGTGTTTGTGAGTATGCTAACACCGCCTTGTTGCCCCATTTTCTGTGTATGGCTGTCTGGCCTGGCTTTCAGGTTGCCATGCTGTGTATCTGTAGTACGGAGTGCAGTTATTGATAACTTCCGCCCAAGACTGATGCTGCTCATTTCCTGCTGATCTCTGGAATTATCCACCTCCACCTCTTCCACTTCAAAAAAAAAAGGTGATGCCCATCTCTCAGTTAGGGTTAAAATGGAAGCTGGATGGCGCTGGGCGTATCGTATCTTTCTCTTATTCTTTTACAGACATAGGCACCGTATAGCGGAAATTTCGCCCGACATGTATCCTGCAGTAGACTCGACTGGAAATCCCCCGATCCGGACGACCCCCCTATAAAAGTATTAGATCGGTGAATAATTTTCCCCTAACAATTCTTGCCTCTACCCCCACCGTAGACATTCCTGGGGCACAAGACATGTTGTACTACGAAAACCTCCGCATGTAGCGGAGGAAGAAACCAATGGTGCAAGTGCCTGAGCCCCGTATCTTACTGCGCACGCTTTTTTCCCTGCCTTTGACGCTCTCTGTTCCCTTTTCGTACGCAGAAGCACAATTCTTGTTCACAACTGCTCGCACTCAAGTGTGGTAGTTCTTCTATATTATCGGTACGGTATTAAGCGGTACGGCGTAACTTTAGCTCTTATTTGTTTGCTTTAAAAACACATTCCCTTTTTTTCATTCCTATTTGTTCATCTCTTTTCCCCTCTTCACGTTTGGTCCCATGCGCTAACGATTCAAGGGGTTTGAATGGGTGGATTGCAGGGAAAAAAACATGGCTTGGGTACCCTTAGCCGCGAGCCTGTGGGGAATCGCGAATCAGGAAGGAAGCAAGTGAAGGAAGCACTGGACGGTCGCCGCGAGCAGCTCCACCCCCTTCGGGAACGAAGGCCCATTCGACGCCCTATCCAACTTTCTGCGACGGCTATCATACATTCCGCACACAAGTTTCGCGAGTGCAGTACAATGCGGTTATCATGCGTAGGGTTGGCTGCCGGGAGTTATCAGGGGGGGGGGGGGCTGGGTCAGGCACCGTAAGAACCCGAATAATTACCAGGACGTTGGGTCGCCTCTCCTGGTGAGGTTTGGTGATTGTTTCTTTTTATTTGACTCGGGGAGTAGGTTTTTTTTGGTATGTTTTTCGCCCCTTTTCCCGGGGGAGGAAATTTTGGACTACCTGACACATGGCCCAATTATTCGAGTTCTTTGGTAGTTGAGAGGATTTGTAAAAGCAGAGATCGCTGTCGATTGCTATGTTGCTTGAGATTTGAAGGAAGAAAGGAAAAAGAGAGGCAAAAGAGGAGATAGGGTAACAAGGCAGAGCTTCAGAGAAAGCAAGCAGCTGTATGGAAACAATGTGACGACGCGCAACCAATATCCAACACCCACTTATCGCTATCATGCAGCAAGATCGCAAAGAATGTATGTTTCGGTTTTTTAAGCCTCCGCCTTAGTCTAGCTACATGCACGTGACCTGAGGGCGGTCACGAAATATCACTCGAAACACTTGAACCGCATCCTGGGCTACCCGCGGATGCCCATGATGCCAAGACTACAGAGATGGCTTATTAGCATGGCCACCGCCCGGTGTTGGTCGAGATCTCAGGAGCCGGTGGTTGAAATCAGTCTCCGATTGGGCGTTTTCGGATTGGTCCAGGTTGGGTCGCGGCAACCAATATGTTACACCCCACCCTTCCGCAACTAAAGTCACCCTACAAGTACTAAAGAGGGTGTTAATCCTCTCAGAACGCCGAAACCCAGAACTACAGTTCTACGCTGCCTGGGGATGGATTATCCAACATCGGACCCGACCGTCAGGGGCAATCCCTCAGTGTGGCGGAATTCGCCACCAGCTGGGCCTTCGCGTACGTCAACTCTAAATGGATGGGGATGGCACCGTCTGAAGGGCCGACGCGTGGGCTCGGGTGTTTTTCGATAGACTGCTGATATCGTATCCGGATGCGCGTCATTTTGGGAGATGAAGTGCGAAGTCGTACGGCGGGTTTGGTGGGATGGTTCGCCAGAATACGGGGTTGCGCTATTGGCCGAAGGGTTTGATACGGTACGATGTTGAGAGTCATCGGGTTTGTGCATGCTGCACACCTGCTGAGATGGAGGGGTAGCAGGGTGGTACTGTAAGGGGATGGGTGAGGGAGGGGACGATAGTGGTAGCACTGAAGGAAGGAAGGGGATGAAGGGAGCATGTACGGTAGGTTATGGCTCTCGAGAGGCGGAGCTCGCCGGGACGGCTACCGGTATTGGATGTTATGAACGGGTGCCTCGAAAGGGCACCCGATCACGCGAGAGGATAGTCAGTCCCCTGGGCGGGCTGCGGCACTCTGATGCGGGGAGGGGGGGTTGTTTCATTGGAGCTACCAACGTGATACCAAGATTGGCTGTAGGGAATTCTCTAGGCAGACGTTAAGTCGACTCTTGGAGTGGCTCAGTCTCGGAAGGTCTGGATAAACATGCCGGTTGGCTGCTCGTGAAATTAGAGGAAATCGTCCGAGGGGTGACAGGGCAAGGGGTTGGTTAGTGACTCAAGCTGATATAGGCCTCGGGCCTTAAACTGGTGGAGCCTGGAGTATTACTGGGTGAGGGGAGTCATACGGCGCTACCGATATCTCACCTTCAGGGATGATATCAGTTGGGAGTATGTGATGGGGAAATACGAGAGTCATCATCAATGTTCATGTCTGACTGGGTTTAGCCGATTGCATGCTCTTATTGGAGCCTGTGGCCGGCCGGGATGGGATTGTCTAGGAAATGACCAGGAGAGGAGATGTTGGTGGAGTCTTGTTTCCGGTATTGGATGTTGCTTTCACAAGGTACGGGGGGGGGGGGGGGGGGGGTGATGCACAGGCCGTTTGGTAGGGACATCTACCTCGGATGGGATACAGCTCCCTCTCTGGGCGGCTAGGGAATGTCGGTCTGTTGTTTGCGATACTTTGCATCTACTGATCTGCCTGTTGGGCGGAAGGTCGGCCATTATCAGAATTTTCTCTTCGACACAAGACAGGAAGGGAATCACTTGTTTTGCTCAACTGATTGATGCTCTTTCTATCTCTGCCCGGGTTCGGCTCACAAATCCCCTGATTTGCATGCCAAACGCTATCAACGGACCGAAATCCATTAGTTTCTGAGCGGAGAGCTAAGGACCCTTCGGGAGGGAACGTTATAACCATGGCTACCGGATTCTATGGAGTGAGGATGCCTGGATTTCATAGAAGCAGGGCCTCGCAGTTTGGCTTATATATTTCTCCCGATATGCTTAGGTCCAGAGAGGATGATCCAGTTATTTCATGTTTCCACAGAGCGGGATTTTTTGAGAACCCCCTCCATCGAACCATTAGTGAAATTTGCGATGCGCTGTAGCGCTAGAACGATGGGAGAACTACGTCCAGGGCAGCTGGACTACCGTTTACCTTGATAGGAGCATGGAGAGCCAAATATCTGCGCGGGAACCGGGAGAACACCGCTCTTAGGACACTAATTCTGCTTCTAGATTGTTGGTTCAATTTCAAAGAGAATGGGAGACCATGACACGCGGTTCCTCTTTTTCGGATGATCTTTGGGAACTTACCGGGAACTCAAAACTAGCCTCGTTCAAGGTTGCTGATACCAGCTTCCCCTCTACTGTGAATACTGGGCTCAGTCCCTTGACTGCTCGTCTAAGTCGGAGGATGCGGGTCTCGCGCACACGGCATCGGCTTCGTGAAGGAACAAGGCATGCTGAAATTGCGATCCTAGTTGGGCCGGGACGCCTCTCTCATGGCTCAATTTTGCAGCCTGCTTAAGCAAGCTTCGATGTGAAATCATAAGCCTCAAACAAAAGTCGTTACAATCGCGATCTCTTGACCGATTTTGCGCTTCCTAGTCTTTTACGGTTATCCCTCTCGATTTCCGATTCGTTGTTATCCTTTAGCCGAATCTACCGGCTGTCTGGGGTTTCCTCTGGGCCGAAATATGTTGAATATATGCCTTTGTTTGGAAAGTGTTATGTGATGGGCCTGCCGGAAGGTGCCGCTCGCGCATGCTAATGTTAAGGGCTGTATCTCGTGGCCGAACAGAGGAAACTTGGGGTTCAATTAATGTGTGTGGAGCGAGCAACAAATACACGGCTAGGTGACGATGTTATATATCTTTGGACAACTTTCAGAATGCGCAGCCTTTATTCATTAGCCCAGTCTATTCCCTTAGCCAAACCTAACACGCTTAATATGAAAATATAGTACGATATAGTGCATCGAGCGGGGGTAATGTCTAGGTATCCTGCGTGTCTCCGAATAGAGGAATTAACTACTTTAAAAATCTATGCTGGCAGTAGTATCAGTGAAGTAAGGGGTTTCAATATGGCTGTATTTTCGCAAGGGGTGCAGTATTATTCGCCTGTTATGCAACTCCTACTGATGATATTGAGTACTGATCACTGATCAGCCAGAAGTGATTAGGACCGAGACCAAGCCAATCTTGGAGATCAAGCCTCAGAGACTCGCAGGAATAATCCAAAATTATGGATGGGCCGCCTGCGGATTATGGACCTGGTCGTGCAGGCTCGCAGCCGTCGTCGGGGCATCGAAGCGATCGACCAGCACCAAGACTCTGTTTCCCCTTGCGAAGGGGATTATTACTTGACGGGAATGGGCGGTGCCTAGCGGCACGCATGTGTTTCTTTTCAAAGGAGTGGGCCTAATGCGCTGGCGACAGGCGGGTGCTTGCTTACGCCTGGCCGGTTTATGATGATAGGTGTTCGAGATGCTGTGCGCAGGCACGCCTGCGAAACCACCACCTCGAGATGCCGGAAAATTCCAACCCTTCAGCCTAGCCTGCGCAGCCCTCTTCTCATTCAGATGTATGATACCGTGTCATATCTCTTTGTGAAAATCGGATTGGAGCTAAGGGAATCTAAGCTAGCGAGAGGTGTTATGACTCCCCCTCAAACTGCCATACTTTGAGTAAATAACGAAAGGTAATTTGATAGGCACTTCTGCGCCTGTCCGATACGGCAGTGCGTGGCCATCGCTCGATAGCTTTTACAGGTTAATTTACTGATTACTGGAAGTGCGTAGTGGGGCAGAGTTGGATTGGTAATCCGAAATCACTTATTATGGTAAGTGTCGATATCGTCGGGGAATGTTGAGAACAGTGTCTGTGATGCCACTGGTCATCGGGTGCCCTGAGGAAGGATGGAATGTGGGCGTATAGTACTCGTACTGGGCAGTTATTGAATGGGGGGCCAGCCCATCGGAGGGAGCTCCGCATGGTTCGTAGGTACGCTGACTATTCGAGGCTTTTTGAGGTTTCTGTACCAGTAGTGGGAGGAGGAGGAATAGGTGATCCACTCGTGGCACCGCTTGGACGGATGGAGCGGTTAAATCTATTACCTGGTTCGTAAGCTTTCTTTCTGATGTCTGAGGGGTGGTCGTGCCGCCATTCCGATCAAGTTTCTCGGGGGAAAAAAATCGCGCACGGCCCAGGTGATAGGTTTGACCGGGTCATCCTTCCAAGGAATCGGCGGCTTCACTGGATTTGGCGGGAGTTGCTAATAACTTGGGCCCACGGTCAGGTAGCTCACGGTGGAAGTCCTAATGGCCGAGGGCAGACGTGATAGCAAGCAATACAAGTATGATTTTTTGGGTATGAAGTCGGTGGCAACATTTAACATTTGACAATCACATTGTACTCGAGTATCCCCTAAATTGCTGAGACATTCAGGCCCATTTAAAATATTGAGCACTAGGCCTATTTGAGTAGCCAGGAACAAATCTGCACGGACAATCTCTTTTCCATCATGGCCATGCTGAGCAGTACTGGTTTTGCACTATTCTGAGCACTACCCTACTTCTTGAACGCAGAAGTTTTTTCTATCAAATAAGTTAGTGTTCAACATTTCAAATAGGCCTGAATGTCTCAGCAGTTTGGGGGATAGCTTTTCGTGTCGGGACGTTGCATTTTCTGCGGGCAGCCGCGTGCAGCACTTCAATGGTACAAGGCGCAAGCAATAAAGAGTGGTAGAGTGCAGGGGTGGGGGTCGGGTTGATTTTAGACAAATCCTGGCACACAGCAACAAAAGTGTCCTCTCACAGAAAATATGCTGTGATGGTAGAGCACCTCTTAAACCATACCGATCACTAAACAGTTCCCAACTTGGAAGGTTTTGTATTTTTGGCCATCACTGGGCTGGTGAGACCTGCATTTTCCTGACCTTCCTGTTTTGTATTTGCCAAGTTTGCCGATCTTGACCTCTTTCGGAAATATTGAGAGAGTAAAATACTTGGGAGCAAATATAGAATTGGGACAGAGCGACATTGATATCTACGGTATGTTACAGCCACGACTGTCAGCTGTCACCTTGTCCTAATATTAAACTCCTCAAGTATTTGTTGAAAGCAAGCCCATTCTCAAATCTTCGCCAATTGTTAGCATCATAGAACATCACTCGACCAATAATTCCAAAGTTGGTAAAGATCTGCATACTTGGCACACACAAAACAGGAAGGTCCGGAAAATGCAGGCCTCTCCAGCCCATGGGATAGACAAGGAAAAAAGTGCATGGGGCTATGACAGAGGAGTAATCTCTGCATTCAGGTTTAAAAGAATGCTAATCCGTTGAATGGACCACTAGGTTTTGGAGTTCAATTGAAATAGAGATGGTAATGAGCTAGGCGACAGTTTAGAGGTTCAGGCACTATGCTCACTAAGTACCTGTAAGTGTTTGATTTGATGACAGATGTGCTGGAGTAGGGGTTATCAATGCCACTTACTGAGATTTTTCTTTATTGATTGCCTAGCAAAAGAGCGAGCACTGATTCTCTGGATGTTTCTCTCTTAAATGCACTAGTAGTACCTCTGGTCTGGTGGGACATTGCTTATGCACCATACTACTTTTTATTCCTGCGCTTGAACCATGCTCTTGTCAGCGGAACCTTTTGGATACTATCGGCCGAGAAACTTACCGTAATCCCTACGGCCGAAGTGTTTGTGGAAATGTGAGACATCTGACTAAGCGAATCCACGAACACCTTTGCCTAGGGATTGTATGATACGGTATCATACCATCGAAAAAGTGAAGCCTGTCAAATTTAGTGAATGGCTTCACACGGAATCGCCTTACCTTTTAGCCCATCACAAGAGCATGAAGATATTTTTTTTTAAAAAAGAAGAGGGTGAAAACGAGTGGATTGTTGTGTTTTTAGCATGTTTTTTGAGGGCTGGAAAATCTTTCTGTGCGCTGGTCTACTGGTGCAGTATCATACAAGCACCACGCAAGGTGTTTTTGTACAAGGTGTGAATATCAGGGATGTTTAAGACATCAGGTTCTGTTGCATGAGAAAACAGAGACACGCTACCACCACCATGTTTTCCTGTTTGGTGTTTTTGCTTCTCCTACCGCCACTAAAGGTACATTCCCCTCTAAATACCGCATTATCTAAGCTACCGTAAAATCTCGTGAAATCCACCATCTCCGGTCTGTCACGTATACCCCAGCAAATGGCGACATCAGCCCAAGATAGGTTTAGCTTGTCGGATTAACGAGATCTAACACAGCCAAATGACTCAGG
>Ga0307513_10001046_pt1 | contig 40182 bp, 31 predicted proteins | sample 15_EM_MG_FD_202174 | JGI IMG/M metagenome (GOLD analysis project Ga0307513, IMG submission 202174) | Populus trichocarpa ectomycorrhiza microbial communities from riparian zone in the Pacific Northwest, United States - 15_EM | ecosystem: Host-associated > Plants > Roots > Unclassified | place...
CGATACCAACGGCGCGAGCCGGGCGGTGCGACTTCGGTCGCGCCGCCCGGCACTGCTTTGTATGATTTCGCCACGTTCGCCATGACTTCTGACGGTATCTGCCCGGCCGGGCATCGCTCTCCTGCAATGGGAACTGCAGTGAAAGGGACTCTGGCGGCGCTCGGAGGCGGACATGGCCAGGTACGACGTCCTGGTGATCGGCTCCGGTGTCTGTGGCCTGACCACGGGTATCCGCCTGCTCGAGGCCGGCCTGCGGGTCCGGATCTGGACCGCTGACCGCCCGGGGGCCACCACCTCGGCCGCCGCGGGGGCCTACTGGTCGCCGTTCCTGTCCGGTCCTCGGCAGCGGGTGCTGGACTGGAGTACTCGTGGCTATCGGACCCTGACCGACCTCGCGGCGCAGGTCGGCACGGGCGTCCGGATCGCGAGCTGTCTGCGCGCCTCCCGGGGGAGTATCGACCTGCCGTGGTGGAACGCCGTCCCGGACGATCTGCGGGACTGCCCGGCCAGCGAACTACCTGTCGGATACCGGACGGGTCTGCGCTACCGGGTGCCCGTCGTTGAGATGCCCACCTACCTGGATTACCTGCTGAGCCGCTTCCAGAGCGACGGCGGCCGGCTGAATCTGCATCCGATCAACGAACTCGGGGAAGTGCTCGGCGCCGCCCAGGTGATCGTGAACTGCTCCGGCCTCGGGGCGCGGGCGCTGGCTCTTGACCCCGGGATCCGGCCGGTTCGCGGCCAGACCGTGGTCGTCGGCAATCCCGGCCTGGACAGCGTGTTTGTGGACGACAGTCCGACCGAGGGGCGAAGCACCTACATCGTCCCGCACCGGGACGTTGTGGTGCTCGGTGGCACGGCCGAGGCCGGCGACTGGCGGCTCGACCCGGACCCGGCGACCGCGAGGTCGATCCTCGAACGCTGCCGCAAGGTCGAGCCCCGGTTGATCGATGCCCCGGTCCTCGGGCACCGGGTCGGCCTGCGCCCCGAGCGGCGACAGGTCCGGCTGGAGGAGGACACCTCGCTCAGCGAGGTCCGCTTGATCCACAACTACGGGCACGGCGGCGCGGGCGTCACCCTCTCCTGGGCCTGCGCGGACGATGTCACCGCCATGGTCTAGGCCGTCCCTTTATCCCCGCGCCCGCTCGCGGCGGCGGGGAACGGCGAGACGGGCCCTGGAAATCTGTTTGTGACCTTTTGATCCGGCGGCGGACTCGGCGCGTACAGGAAGGCAGACCCCGACGACGAGAAGCCGCCGCGATTCATGGCGGCGCGAACGGAAGGAGAGGTTTTCTTGAGGCGACAAGGAAATATGACCTGGACGAAGGCCGGGATCGCTGCTGCGGGAGCCGCTATCGCGGTGACTGCGACGGTCCTCGTGACCTCGTCCTCCTCGGTCAACGCCAATGGAGCAGGCGCCGGCGACACCGTCCTGATGGCCGCGATGCAGCGGGATCTGTCGCTGACGCCGGAGCAGAGCAATGCTCGGCTGAAGCGGGAGACCTGGGCGAGTGGCACGGAACGCACGCTGCGCGAGACGCTCGGTACCGAGTTCGGCGGTGCCTGGATGTCCAAGAACAACCTCATGGTCGGCGTCACCACGGCCGAGGCGGCGGATACTGTGCGCGCCGCCGGTGCCACGCCGAAACTGGTGGACCAGGGCGAGTCGGAGCTGACCGCGCTGAAGAAGCGCCTGGACGCGACCAAGGCCGCCGATTCCACCGTGACCGGCTGGTACGTCGACCCGGCGAGCAACAGCCTGGTGGTTGTCGCTCAGCCCGGCGGCGCAACCGCCGCCAAGCAGCTGATCTCCGCCGGTGACGTGCCGTCGGATGCCGTTCGGGTGGTCACTGCTGCGGGCGCGCCGAAGCCGCTGTCCGATGTTCGCGGGGCCGACCCGTACTTCATCAACGACCAGTTCCGTTGTTCCATCGGTTTCTCGGTGGTGGGTGGCTTTGTGACCGCCGGTCACTGCGGAGTGCCCGGTGACACGACCACCGATGCCGCCAACCAGCCGCAGGGCGTGGTCAAGGCCTCGGTCTTCCCCGGTACCGGAGACTTCGGTTTCGTCGAGACCAACGCCAACCAGACGCTGCTGCCGGTGGTCGCCACCTCTGAAGGTGTCGTCCCGGTCGCCGGATCCGAAGAAGCGCCGATCGGTGCGGCGATCTGCCGCAGCGGCTCCACCACGGGCACCCGGTGCGGTGTCATCCAGGCGAAGAACGCCACCGTCAACTACCCCGAGGGCGCTGTCACCGGCCTGACCCAGACCGATGTCTGCGCCGAGGGCGGTGACTCCGGTGGCTCGTGGTTGTCCGGTGACCAGGCTCAGGGCGTCACGTCCGGCGGCTCGGGTGACTGCACGGTCGGCGGGACGACATTCTTCCAGCCGATCGCCGAGATTCTCGCGGTCGACAACCTGCAGCTGCTCACTACTGCAGATGCGGCACCGCCGGCTACTGATCCGCCGGCCACCGACCCGCCGGCTACTGATCCGCCGGCCACCGACCCGCCGGCTACCGAGCCGCCGGCCACGGAGCCGCCCGCCACCGAACCCCCCGCCACCGAACCGCCGGCCACGGAGCCGCCGGCCGCTGACCCGCCCGCCGCCGATTGCCCGGATGCCGACGCCACCGTGGAAGGCTCGCTGCGGCACACCGGATCCCGGCAGGTCGCCCCGGCCAAGGGCTTCCGGACCAGCGGCGGCACATTGCAGGCCTGCCTCAGCGGGCCGACAGGTGCCGACTTCGATCTGTCGCTACAGAAGTTGACCAGCAGGGGCTGGCGCACGGTTGCTCAGTCGGACGGTGACACCGCTCTGGAGGAGCTGACCTTCAAGAGTCGCTCTGGCACCTTCCGGTTGGCCGTGTCCTCGGTCCGAGGCTCGGGTGACTACGTGCTCGCGATCGACGCTCCCTGATCGCCGTCCTCTGAACTGCACGGTGGTGGGGTGTGGGCCTCCCGCCCCGCCACCGTGCTCCCACCAATGAAAGAATTTCAGGCCGTCGCGATCATCGCGGCGGCCTGAAATGCAGGTCAGGGGCGATGGTCCAAAGGGACGTCGGATGAATTCCGGCCAATCCCTCGACGGGCGCAAAACGGACGTTTAAGCTCGGCCCCCGCCGAAGCACGCCCGTGTTCTCACCACCCTCACGGTCATCCGGAGGAGCGGAGAGCGCCTTGTCCGCGCCCAATGGAGGTCGTTGTGACTGTAGGACTGGTCAACCGGGACAACTCGCCGAACCACCGATCTCACAAGCGGTTTCGCCCCGGCCGGGTGGCCACGATGGGGGTGGCCCTGCTGCTGACCGTGGCGCTGGCACCACATTCGGCCGCCGCCCTCGGGGCCGAAGCAGAGCACTCGGCGCAGGCCGCCGCGGCTGCCGATTACCCCTTCCGAGATCCCTCGCTGCCGCTGCAGGCCAGGATCGACGATCTGGTCGGCCGACTGACCCTGGCGGAAAAGGTCTCGCTGCTGCACCAGTACCAGCCGGCGATCCCGCGACTGGGCCTCAAGGTCTTCAAGACCGGCACCGAGGCGTTGCACGGCGTGGCGTGGACAACCGACTACGACAACGGCGGCAACGTGGTCACTGCCCAGGGCACCGCGTTTCCGCAGGCCTTGGGCTTGGCCAGCACCTGGGACCCGGCGCTGATCAAGAAGGTCGGCTCGGTGGTGGGGGACGAGGCACGCGGGTACAACGCGCTGAGCTCCACGCTCTGGAGCCTGAATCTGTGGGCACCGGTCGTCAACCTGCTGCGTGACCCACGCTGGGGCCGCAACGAAGAGGGCTACAGCGAGGACCCGTATCTGAGCGGCGCGATCTCCACCGCCTACGGCAAGGGCATCCAGGGCGACGATCCGGACCACCTGAAGGCGGCTCCGACGCTCAAGCACTACCAGGCCTACAACAACGAGGTCAGCCGGGGGACGTCGTCGTCCATGCTGACCCCCCGGGTGCTGCACGAGTACGACGAGCAGGCGTTCAAGGTGCCGCTCACGGCGGGCGCGGCAACCGGTGTCATGCCGGCGTACAACCTGGTCAACGGGCGCCCGAACACGGTGAGCCCGGACCTGAACACCATCCGCTCCTGGACTGACCAGCCGCTGCTCAACGTCAGCGATGCCGGTGCACCGAGCAGCGTCTACGGAGCCCAGGCGTATTACGCCACCGCGGCCGAGGCGTACGCGGCGCAGATCAAGGCCGGGTTGGACAGTTTCACCCAGGACAACACCGACCCGACCAACGTTGTCGCCGCCATCAACGCGGCGCTGCAGCAGGGGTTGCTCACCGAGAAGGACATCGACACCGCGGTCGGCCATGCCGTGAGTGTCCGGTTCCGGCTGGGTGAGTTCGATCCGGACGGCGGCCCTTACGGGAAGATCACCCCGGACGTGATCAATGCCCCGGCACACGGGAAGCTGGCCCGGCAGACCGCCGCCGAAGCCGCGGTCCTGCTCAAGAACTCCGGTAAGACGCTGCCGCTGAATGCCGCCCGGACCAAGAAGGTGGCGGTGGTCGGACCGCTGTCCGACACCCTTTACACCGACTGGTACGGCGGCAACCTGCCGTACCAGGTCACCCCGCTGGACGGCGTCAAGGAGCGGCTCGGCAGCGGCGCGAGTGTCACCAGCAGCGACGGCATGGACCGGATCGCCCTGAAGGACGTCACCACCGGCAAGTACGTCACCGGCGGTGCCGGGGCGAGCGGCGCGGTGATCGGGGAGAGCGCCGGCACCGCGGACGCCACTGCTCAGTTCGACGTCTTCGACTGGGGGCAGGGCGTTGTCACTCTGCGAAATGTCGCGAACAGCAAGTACATCGGCTACAACTGGAGCGCGTTCGTCAACGACCAGGCGCAGCCCAACGGCTGGTTCGTGCAGCAGATGTTCAAGCTGGAGGAGCAGCCGAACGGCAACGTCGCGATCAAGTACACCGGATACGAGTCGAACGAGAGCTGGTTCGGCTCGTTCGGCAAGACCTACCTGGTGCTGCAACCGGACGGCACGCTGAACCTGGGCGCGGCCACTGCGGCTGAGGCGACCCAGTTCGCCAAGGAGACCATCGTCAGCGGGGTGGACAGCGCGGTGACGGCGGCCAAGGGCGCGGACGCGGCGGTTGTCGTTGTCGGCAGCATGCCGTTCATCAACGGCCGTGAGGACCACGACCGGACCACGATGGCCCTGGCCGAGGGCCAGGAAGCCTTGATCAAGGCGGTCCGGGCGGCGAACCCGAACACGATCGTCGTGGTCGAGAACAGCTACCCGACCACGCTGAACTGGGAACAGAAGAACGTCCCGGCCATTCTGTGGACCACGCATGCCGGGCAGGAGACCGGGCATGCGATTGCCGACGTGCTCTTCGGTGACTACAACCCGTCCGGGCGGCTGACCCAGACCTGGTACCGCTCCACCGCCGATCTGCCGAGCATCCTCGACTACGACATCATCAAGAGCGACCGCACCTACCAGTACTTCAAGGGCACGTCGCTCTATCCGATCGGGCACGGCCTGAGCTACACCGACTTCCGCTACAGCAATGTGCGACTGGCCGCCTCGACGGTGGACTCGCGCGGCCAGGTGAAGGTGAGTGTCGACGTCACCAATTCTGGATCCAGAAGGGGCGCCGAGGTCGTTCAGCTGTACACCCACGCGCAGAAGTCCCGGGTCAAGCAGCCGATCAAGCAGCTGAAGGCCTTCCAGCGGGTGGAACTCGCCGCTGGGCAGCGCAAGACCGTCCAATTGGTGGTCAAGGCCAGTGATCTGGCGTTCTGGGACGTCACCCAGTCTAAGTTCGTGGTCGAGTCCGGCAGGTACGACGTCATGGTCGGTGCCTCGTCCGCAGACATCCGGGCGACTCGGACGGTGCAGATCAAGGGTGAGGTCATTCCGGACCGCGACCTCAGCCGCAGCACCCGCGCCGAGAACTTCGACGACTATCAGGGCGTGACCCTGGTGGACGAGACCAAGGCGGCCGGTACCTCGGTCGGCGCTGCGGCGGGCAACTGGATCGCCTACCAGGATGTCGACCTGCGGTCCCGGCCGACCACTTTCACCGCTCGGGTCGCCAATGCCGGCGCGCCGACGTCGGTCGAGATCAGGCTCGGCGGACCAACGGGTCGGCTGGTCGGCACGGCTCAGCTGCCGTCCACGGGTGACCAGTACACCTACACAAACGTCAGCGCGGCGCTCTCCCAGGCGGCCGGGAACCGCGACGTCTATCTGGTGTTCAAGGGCTCCGCGCGGATGGCGACGTTCTCGCTGAAATGACCTGCTCGAGCCGAGGCTGAAAGCGTTTCACCATTTCTTGGTGGGCAAAAGTTTCGAAACCGTCTGGTGACCAGGGAACTGTTGTTCCCTGGTCACCGGCGATAACTTTCGATGGTTGTCAGGTTTTGGCCGACCTGAAACGCTCTGGATTCCAAAAGATTTCGCTCCGGTTTCGATTGTCAGCGGCTGACAGAGGTTGTCAACGAATGACCGAAACCGAGGAATGAAGGGCAGCCATGAGCAGTGACGGGATCAAAGGCAGCACCAAACTCCTGATCGGCGCCGTCGGGGTCATCGGACTCCTCGCTCCGATCGCCCTGTCCGCGGCCGATGCTGCCAGCACGCTCGGCGCTTCCGCCGAACAGACCGGTCGCTACTTCGGCGCCGCCCTGAATTCCGGCAAGCTGGGCGACTCGACCTACCTCGGGATTTTCAATCGCGAGTTCGACATGGTCACCGCCGAGAACGAAATGAAGATCGACGCGACCGAACCGAATCAGAACTCCTTCAGCTTCGGCAACGCCGACCGGATCGTCGCCGCAGCGGCCGGCAAACGGATCCGCGGGCACACGCTGGTTTGGCATTCCCAATTGCCGGGCTGGACGAACAACCTGTCCGGATCCGCGAACACGCTGGCCGCGATGAACAATCACATCAACGGCGTGATGGGTCACTACAAAGGCAAGATCTACGCCTGGGACGTCGTCAATGAGGCGTTCAACGACGGGAGCGGCACCCGCCGCAGCGACGTCTGGCAGAACCAGATCGGCGACAGCTACATCGAGCAGGCCTTCCGGACGGCGCGCGCGGCGGACCCGGCGGCCAAGCTCTGCATCAACGACTACAACATTGACGACGCCAACGCCGCCAAGACCCGGGCGGTCTACAACCTGGTCAAGGACTTCAAGGCGCGGGGCGTGCCGATCGACTGTGTCGGCCTGCAGAGCCATTTCAATGACGCCAGCCCGGTACCCAGCAACTATCAGGCCAACATCCAGCAGTTCGCCGCTCTCGGCGTTGATGTCCAGATCACCGAGCTGGACATCCAGGGCTCCGGCAGCGCCCAGGCCGACAAGTACGCCAGCGTCGTGAAGGCCTGCCTGGCGGTCGCGCGCTGCGCCGGCATCACCGTCTGGGGCATCCGTGACACCGACTCCTGGCGGGCCTCGCAGACCCCGCTGCTGTTCGACGGCAGTGGCAACAAAAAGGCTGCCTACACCTCGGTCCTGGACGCACTCAATGGCGGTGGCACCACCACGCCGCCCACCAGCCCGCCGCCGACCACGCCGTCCAGCCCGCCCCCGAGCACCCCGCCGCCCACCACCACGCCGCCGCCGAACGGCAGCCGGACCTGCTCGGCAGTCTTCACCGTGACCAATTCCTGGAACAGTGGATTCACCGGGACGGTCCGGGTGACGGCAGGCTCCACCGCGATCTCGGGGTGGACCGTCGGATTGGCCATTCCGAGCGGGACGTCGATCGTGAACGTCTGGAACGGCCAGCTGAGTGGCTCGTCCGTCTCGGCGGCGTCCTGGAACGGCTCGGTGCCGGCCAGCGGCTGGGTGGAATTCGGCTTCCAGGGCTCGGGTTCGGCGACCGGCGTGCAGGCCTCGACCTGTGGTGCGGTATGACCAGTTTCCGGGTCACGCCCGCCCTAGCCGTCAAAATGGCTGTGCTGGCGCTGATCTCGCTCGGGGCAACGCTCGTGCTCTGGCAGTTGCCGGCGACTGCGGCCCCGGTGACCGGGAACGCCACCTGGTTCACCAACCTGGGCAGCCCGTATGGCGGTTGCGGGCTGCCCCAGGACGCGCTCGAGACGCAGAACTTCGTGGCCCTCAACGTCTACAACACGCCGGGCGACTACGCCTTCTATCCTCGACCGCTGACCGGCAGCAACCTCAGCCGCGCCGGGCTGTGGGACAACGGGCACAACTGTGGTCGTTGGGTGCGCGTGAGCATCAGCGACTACTGCACCGGCGTCAATGACGGTGCCCCTGGGCAAGCTTTCTGCCGCAACGGATCCTGGGTCTCGGACAAGTACAACGGCGCGACCCTGGACATGCTGGTGGCCGACAGTTGCGGTGACGCCAACGCCTGGTGCCGTGACGATCCCTATCACCTCGACCTCGCCAAGGACTCGATCAACACCTTCAAGCTGAACGGTGCACCGGTCGGGGACCTGCTCCCTGATCACTGGGGCAACCGGCACGTCAGCTGGGAGTTCATCGCCGCTCCCGGCTACAGCGGGGACATTCAGATCGGGTTCCTCCAGGGTGCGCAGACCTGGTGGTCCGCGATCTCCGTCTCGCACCTGGCGAACGGCATCCATGGCATCGAGTACTTCTCCGGCGGCGCGTGGAGCAGCGCCGTGATGGACAGTGACATGGGCCAGGCGTTCATCATCAAGCCACTCGTCGAGGGCGGGACGAACTACCAGATCCGGGTTCGCGACGTCACCGACGCGCTGATCAACGGTGGCCGGGTCTACTCGTTCTCGATGCCGGCCGGCTGCGGCAGCCAATGCTCGGCACCGCGCACGCTCGCCAGTTACACCACCAGCGCCGGGCCGGGAGACCCGACACCGAGCAGCACGCCGTCCGTCACTCCCACTGTCACCCCGTCCGCCACCCCCTCACCGACCCCGTCCGTGACCCCTTCGGGGAGCCCGGCCTGCACGGCCGCCCTGAAGACGGTCGGCTCGTGGTCCGGTGGGTTCCAGGGCGAGGTGACCGTGACCGCCGGCTCAGCCGCGATCCGATCCTGGAGTGTCGGTTGGAGCCTGGCTTCGGGGCAGAGCCTGTCCAGCGTCTGGAACGCAACCGCCAGTGCCACCGGAGGCGCCGTCACGGCAAAGAACGTCAACTACAACGGAGCCGTTGCCGCCGGCCAGGCGACGACCTTCGGGTTCATCGCCAATGGTTCGCCCAGCACGCCACCCCTTACCTGCGCGGCCACCTGAGCCTGGAAGGTCATTCATGAAACTCTTTACGCGTCAACGTCGTCGCGATCTCGCCATTGTTGGTGCGGCCGGAGCGCTTGCCCTCGCCGGGCTGGCAGTGATCCCGGTCGGTAGTGCCACGGCCGCCACCGGCTGTGCCGTTACGTACACCACCAGCAGTTGGACGGGCGGATTCACCAGCAACATCACGATCAAGAACCTGGGGGACGCGGTCAGCGGCTGGACTCTCGGGTTCAGCTTCCCGAGTGCGGGGCAGAAGATCGGCCAGGGCTGGTCGGCGACCTTCAACCAGAGCGGCATCGCGGTCACAGCGCAAAACGTCAGCTACAACGGGACACTGGGCACCGGCGCCGCAACCGGCATCGGGTTCAACGGCACCCTGACCGACGGCAACCCGGTACCGACGGCGTTCACCCTGAACGGGGTCACCTGCACCGGCTCGACCACCACTCCGACCCCGACGGCCACGCCCACCCCAACGCCGACCTCGACTCCGACATCGACGCCAACACCGCCGGTCAGCGGTACTCCGGTGGGGATCAACGGTCAGCTGCATGTCTGCGGCGTCAATCTGTGCAACCAGTACAACCGGGCAATTCAGTTGCGCGGCATGAGTACTCACGGCCTGCAGTGGTTCGCCCGGTGCTACAACGACGCCTCGTTGGACGTGCTGGCCCAGGACTGGAAGGCCGACCTGCTCCGAATCGCGATGTACGTCCAGGAGGACGGCTACGAGACCAACCCGTCCGGCTTCACCAACCAGGTGAACGGCTTGGTCGACAAGGCCGAGGCCCGCGGAATGTACGCCCTGATCGACTTCCACACCCTGACGCCGGGCGATCCGAATTACAACCTGGCCCGCGCCAAGACCTTCTTCAACGCGGTGGCAACGCGAAACTCGGCCAAGAAGAACGTGATTTACGAGATCGCCAATGAGCCGAACGGGGTGAGCTGGGCGTCGATCAAGAGCTATGCCGACCAGGTGATCCCGGTGATCCGGGCGGCGGACCCGGACGCGGTGGTCATCGTCGGTACCCGAGCCTGGTCGTCGCTCGGCGTCTCGGAAGGCGGTAACGAGACCGAGATCATCAACAACCCGGTCAGTGCCACCAACATCATGTACACCTTCCACTTCTACGCCGCGTCGCACAAGGACAACTACCGGACGACGGTGTCCCGGGCGGCTGCCCGGCTCCCGCTGTTCGTCACGGAGTTCGGCACGGTGAGCGCGACCGGTGGCGGTGCGGTTGACGTCGCCAGTTCCACTGCATGGCTCAACCTGTTGGACCAGCTGAAGATCAGCTATGCCGACTGGACCTACTCCGACGCCAACGAGAGCAGCGCTGCGTTCGTCGCGGGCACCTGCTCGGCCACCACCTACGCCGGGTACGCCGGAAGCGGGGTGCTCAGCCAATCGGGTGCCCTGGTCCGCAGCCGAATCAACACCCCGGACAACTTCCCGACCAGCTGACCCACCCCTCGGTGATTCCCCCAGCCATTCGGCCGGGGGAATCACCACGGGGAGGGTGGCGACTACCAGGCTGAACCGATCAATCGGCCAAGATCACGGGGTGTGCGGGCCGATCGGGACGACGTGGGTGAATGAGGTCGGGCTCGCGCCGGCGACGCGGATCGTGATGGTGAACGTCCACTTGCCGGCGACCGGTAGCTGGGGGTCGGCCGCTGCCACGCCCTCGCCAAAGGCTTTGAGCGGGACCGCGACGTCCGGAACCCCGGCACCGGGCAGGCTCGCCGTCGCTGACCACTTCTGCACCTTGGCCGGGGCGCCTTTCGCGTCGAGCACCGTGACCGCGACGGTGTTGATCCCGACAGTGGCCGGTACGGCGTCCACCAGCACAGTTCGGTCGGCGGTCCGGATCACCCCGCTGTACGTGGTGGCAGCGTGCGTCATCTCGGGGATCGCTCCAGCTGCCTGCCCTGGAACGGCGTCCGCCGCGGGCGCGAGCACGTCGGCGCGAGCCCACGGCGTGCCGGGAGCGGTGTAAACCAGCGACGCCGCCGCGACCAGCCCGGATACGGTCACCGCGATCCGCATCCGGACGTCGGGGCGGGACGCTCGCGGCGACCCCGCGGCCTTCGGCCCCGGAGCGCTCAGCTCGACTCGTGACCGGGAGGCGGCCGTCAGCACGGTCGGTGACAGCAGCAACACACCCAAGCCGGCGGCGATCCTCGTGCCCAGCTCAGCAGGGTGTTCACGGCGCCAACCGGCCACGGTCAGGTCCTCGATCCGGCTCATATGAAGAATACGGAGCATAGATGCGAATCGTTCATCCATGCGTCGAAGAAAGGACTCGCCGACCCTCGGGGCCCGTGCGGCGGTGTAGAGATATTGTCAGGAAATCGGGCTGGGTCGTCGGATTCCTGTCAACGGCACTTCCCAAGCCCGTCCGCCGGAGGTGCACTTCATTGGTGGCCCGATCCGGGTCCGCGCCCGCAGCAGCGGGTGACAACACCAGGAGGTGGCCGTGGTCAGGACATGGTTGGGCCGTCTCGGCCAGGCGGACGACGACACCGGAAACCCGTTGGGAATCGACGTCGCGGTGGGGGCGGTGACCATGACCGCCGGGCTGTTTGTCGCAGCGTCGTTCCCCGGCACGGACCCGCGCTGGCGATGCGCGATCGTCGCCACGGCTCTTGGGCTTTTCGCCGCCTACACCGCGAACCGGGCGGCCGTGGCCCTGATCATCCCGGCGACCTGGATGGTGATGGACGGTTTCCTGGTCAATCGGCTGGGCGAGCTGTCCTGGGACGGGTGGCCCGACCTGGCCCGATTCCTGGTACTGGTCGCCGCGGGATGCTTCGGCCTCGCGGTCGGACCGCTCGGGCCGGGCCGAGCCCTCAGAATCCTTGACGACAGCGGCACTGTTGAATCCGCTGTTCGCCCCGTCAGCCTGGTCGGATCCGGCAGCGTTTCCGGAAGCGGATCCGGCAGCCGGGGTGTTCCCCTGCAGGACCCGAGGTGTCCCGAGGATCTGGGGACGAAAGTCCCTACCCCAGCATCCGGCCGCGGCGCACAGTGAGGTCATGGATGAAGGCCTGATACAGACACTGGACGTCAATACCTGCTGGGCGCTGCTGCGCGAAGTCGCGGTCGGCCGACTGGCCGTTGTGGTCGATGGCAAACCCGAGATCTTCCCGGTCAACCATGTGGTCGACCATGGCACCGTCGTTTTCCGCACCGCTGACGGCACCAAACTGAGCGCAGCGGTGTCCGGTGACGTGGCTTTTGAAGCCGACGGCATCGATCCCAACGGCGAAGCCTGGAGCGTTGTGATCAAGGGCAGCGCCGGTGAGATCCGCGAGATGGACGATATTTTGGCCGCCGCGGACCTGCCGCTCACTCCGTGGCACGGATCGCCGAAGCACCGCTTCGTCCGGGTTGTACCCGGGCAGGTCACTGGCCGCCGGTTCGCCCTGGCCGACCCATCGGTCTGGCGGAGCCCGTTCACCCTGCGAGCCGGTTCGTCGATGGACTGACTGCCACGATGATCCGCCGGGTGCCAAGGGCGCCCGGCGGCTCTGTTTGTCGGGCCAAGGATGACAATGGTGGATGGGGTTCGGGACGGCGATTCGACAGGACGGCGATTCGACCGGAGTCGGGACGACGAGGAGCAGCAATGTCGCAGGGCCAGTTGCGGGTGTACCTGGGAGCCGCGCCCGGCGTCGGTAAGACCTACAAGATGCTTGAAGAAGGTCGTCGGCGTCGCGAGCGCGGCACCGACGTCGTCGTCGGCTATGTGGAGACCCACGGGCGCAAGCACACCGAGGCCATGCTCGGCGATCTCGAGGTGATGCCTCGAGTCGAGATCAATTACCGGGGTGCGAGTTTCACCGAGATGGATGTCGATGCGATCCTGGCCCGGCACCCCGAGGTGGTGCTGGTGGACGAGTTGGCCCACACCAATATCCCCGGCAGTCGCAACGCCAAGCGCTGGCAGGACATCCAATTGCTGCTCGAGGCCGGGCTGACGGTGGTGACCACGGTCAACATCCAGCACCTGGAGTCGATCAACGACATCGTCCAGCAGATCACCGGGGTGCCTCAGAAGGAGACCGTCCCGGACGAGATCGCCCGCCGGGCCGAGCAAATCGAGCTCATCGACATGACCCCGGAGGCGCTGCGGCGACGCATGGCGCACGGCAACATCTACACGCTGGAGAAGGTCGACGCCGCACTGGGCAACTACTTTCGGATCGGCAACCTCACCGCCCTGCGTGAGCTGGCCCTGCTGTGGCTGGCCGACAAGGTCGACGACGAACTCGACCGGTACCGCACCGAGCACAAGATCTCGGCCACCTGGGAGACCCGGGACCGGGTGGTGGTCGCGCTCACCGGCGGGCCCGAGGGTGACACCCTGATCCGCCGGGCTGCGCGGATCGCCAGCCGGGCCAGGGGAGCGGACCTGCTCGCGGTCCACGTCACCCGTAACGACGGACTGGTGAGCGGCAGCAACGCGAACCTGGCCCTGCAGCGCACCCTGGTGGAGAGCCTGGGCGGCACCTATCACCAGGTGGTCAGCAGTGACGTCGCCGACGGTCTGCTGGACTTCGCCCGCGGTGTCAACGCCACCGAACTTGTGCTGGGAGTCAGTCGGCGCGGGCGTCTGTCGCAGCTCTTCAGCCGCGGCGTGGGTGCCGCCACCGCCAACGGATCCGGCCCCATCGACGTCCACCTGGTGACGCACGAGGAGGTCAAGCGTGGTCGCGGACGCACGTTGCCGAGCAGCGCGCTGAGCCCGGTCCGCCGTGCGGTTGCCCTCGGCCTCGCGCTGGTCGGTCTGAGCTCGCTGACCTCTGTGCTGACCATGCTTCGCGGTGAGCTGACACTGCCCAGCGACATCCTGCTCTACCTGGCCGGGGTGGTGATCGTCGCACTCGTGGGCGGGCTGTATCCGGCCCTGTTCGCCGCCATCCTCGGGTCGTTGCTGCTGAACTTCTACTTCGCCGCGCCGATCCACCGGTTCACCATCGCCGACCACGAGAACGTCCTTGCCCTCGTGGTCTACCTCGCCGTCGCGGTCGCGGTCAGCGCCACCGTGGACCGGGCCGCCCGGCGGACCCGCGAGGCCGCTGCCGCCCGGGCCGAGGCCGAGACGCTGTCCACGCTGGCCGGCAGCGTCCTGCGCGGCGCCCGGGCGCTGCCCGCGCTGCTGGACCAGCTCCGCGAGACCCTGGGCTTCACCGGCGTCACCCTGCTGGAGCGTCGGCCGGACGCTCCCCCCAGCCCAGACCTCCAGCACGATCCGGACGCCTGGCGGGTCATCGCCGCCGTCGGTGATCAGCCCTATGAAACGCCCGGCCAGGGCGACGCCGAGGTGCTGGTGGACGACCAGATCTCGCTGGTCCTGCGCGGGCACCCGCTGGCAGCCGCCGATCGCCGAATGGTCCAGGCCTTCGCCTCGCAAGCCGTCGTCGCCCTGCGTCAGGAACGGCTCAGCGAGACAGCCGCCACCGCCGGGCCGCTGGCCGAGGTGGACCGGATGCGCACCGCCCTGCTCTCCGCCGTCAGCCACGACCTGCGGACTCCGCTCGCGTCCGCGAAGGCTGCCGTGGGTGGCTTGCGGATCCCCGGGGTGGTATTCACCGACGAGGACCGCGACGAACTACTGGCCACGGTTGAGGAGTCGCTGGACAAGCTGGGCCGCCTGGTCGACAACCTGCTGGACATGAGCCGTCTGCAGGCCGGTGCACTGGCCACGCATCCGCAGGCGATGAGCATCGCCGAGACCATCGCCACTGCTCTGGACGACCTCGGCCCCGAAGGCGACGACGTCGAGGTGCACATGCGCGAGTCGTTCCTCGAGGTGTTCGCCGATCCCGCGCTGGTCGAGCGGGTGCTGGTGAACGTGACCCGGAACGCGCTGAGATACAGCCCGCCGGGTCGGCCGCCGATCATCGCGGTCAGCTCGCACACCGGCTTTGTCGAGACGCGGATCATTGACGCCGGACCGGGCATTCCGGCTGCTCAGTGGGACAACGTCTTCCTGCCGTTCCAGCGTCTCGGTGACACGGACAACGGCACCGGGGTAGGGCTTGGACTCGCCTTGGCCCGCGGCCTGGCCGAGGCCATGGGCGGTAGCCTGACGCCCGACAACACCCCGGGGGGCGGGCTCACCATGACCCTGCGACTGCCGCAGGCCGAGACTCGTGTGGCTGTGGACGGCCCGGACGCCGATCTCGATCCCGAGCAGCCCGATCCGGAGTTGCTGCGAGGGCTCGACCGCTGGGCCGAGGGACGGCACGAATGATCCGCGTTCTGGTCGTCGACGACGAGCCACAGATCCTCCGGGTACTGCGGATCAACCTTGTCGCCCGCCAGTACGTCGTGATCACCGCGGCCACCGGGCTGGAGGCGCTGGAGAAGGCCCGCACCGAGCATCCGGACCTGGTCATCCTCGACCTCGGCCTGCCGGATATCGACGGTGTTGAGGTGATCACCCGGTTGCGCGCCTGGACCCGGGTGCCGGTGATCGTGCTGTCCGGCCGGGCCGACAGCCAGGACAAGGTGAAGGCCCTCGACGCCGGCGCCGACGACTACGTCACCAAGCCCTTCAGCGTCGACGAGCTCCTGGCCCGCGTCCGCGTCGTCACCCGCCGCCGCGCCGATACCGAAGTGGCCTCGTCCGTTGTTATCGGCCGGTATTCCATTGATCTCGCGCTTCACCAGATCACCTCTGCTGACGAGTCCGCACCTGCCGTCCATTTGACTCGGACCGAGTGGCAACTGCTCGAGGCCGTGGTGAGTGAGCCGGGCAAGCTGGTCGGCCAGCGCTATCTCTTGGAGAAGGTCTGGGGGCCGACCTATCACGCCGAGACGCAATACGTGCGGCAGTACATGGCGCAATTGCGGCGCAAGCTCGAGACCGACCCCGCGCGTCCACGGCACCTGCTCACCGAACCCGGTATGGGCTACCGTTTTCAGCCCTGAGCTCAGCCGGGGAGCTGACCAAGCGTGACCTTGACCGTGTGGCTCTCGCCGCCGCGGCTGTAGGTCACGGAAACCGTCTGTCCGACATCGAGATTCGCCAGGACGCTGGACAGCGCTTGGGTGTTCGGCACGTCGGTGTCGTGCACCTTGGTGATGATGTCGCCGGCCTGGATGCCCGCCTTGGCGGCCGGGCCACCGGAAACGACGGAGACCACACCGACCCCGGCCGTCCCGCCGGCCGGATCGGTCACCGTTGTCACCTGCACTCCCAGAGCGGCGCGGTGCGTGTCGGTCACCTTCCCGTCCTTGACCAACTGGCTGGCGATGTCCTTGACGGTGTTCGAGGGGATGGCGAACCCGATTCCCGGGGCAGCGCCGCCGCTCTGCTGATCGGTGGCGGCCAGGGTCGGGATTCCGACCACCTGACCCTGCAGGTTCACCAACGCGCCGCCGCTGTTGCCGGGATTGATCGCGGCCGACGTCTGGATCGAGTCAGGAAGGGTTGCGCCCGGCGAATCGGCGGTCTGCGGTTCGGTGAGGGTGCGTCCGACGGCGGAGATGATGCCGTTCGTCACGCTGCTCGACAGGCCGAGCGGGTTTCCCATCGCGAGCACGATCTGCCCGAGTCGGGCTTGATTGGAATCAGCGAACTTCGCTGGGTGCAGCCCGCTCTGCCCGGAGACTTTGATCACCGCAAGGTCGCCCTGCGGGAAGGCGCCCACCAGCGTCCCCTTGACGGCAGCCGCGTGACTGGCGATCTGCACGTCAAAGGTGGTGGCCGAACCAACGACGTGAGCGTTCGTGACGATGTTTCCGGACGAGTCGTAGATGACTCCCGACCCCAGCCCGGAGTCGGTGCTGATCTCCACCACCGAGGGCAGCACCTGCTTGATCACGGCCTCGTACTGGGCCTCGAGGCTGGTCGCTGCACCCGCCGCCACCGTGGCCGGCGTGGTGGTCGAGGACTCGTCCGATCCAGAGCTGGCGCTGCAGGCGCTGGCCAGGACCACGGCGAGGGCGGCTATCAGTCCGGCGGCCGGGGCTGAGCGAACCCTTTTCATATCCATCACCTGGAGGTGTCCGGGGGGCAACGGGCGCCCTCTAACTATTCTCGGGTGCTCTGGCATCGGCAAGCCCAGACGCCCTCCCGACCGTTCATCCGGTCGGCTGTGGCGACGCGGAGTGGCGGCGGCGGAGGTCGTCGTCCACCGTGGTGTTGCCCGAGCAGAGCCAGCCGCCGACGAGCATGAGCAGCAGGGTGACGCCGAGGAAGCCGAAGGGAGCGGTCCAGCCGCCGGTCAGGTCATGCAGCAGGCCGACCAGCAGCGGTCCGCTGGCGGCGGCGAGATAGCCGATGCCCTGGGCGAAACCAGCCAGCGCGCCGGCCGACGCCGGAGTCGCCGAGCGCAGCCCGAACAGGGTCAGGACCAGCGGGAACCCGCCACCGCCCAGACCGGCCAGCACAATCCAGAGCATGGTCAGCGTCATCGGGGCGAGCAGTAGGCCGGTGTACCCGGCGGCGAAGAAGCCGACACAGCCCGCGGCGATCAGCCCGGCCCGACCGATCCGGCCGAGCAACATCGGGATCAACAACGAGGGGACGATGCCGATCCCGGCGAACAACGCCAGCATCGCTCCGGCCCGGGCGTCGCCGGCTCCGGCGTCCACCAGCCGGACCGGCAGCCAGGTGAACATGGCGTACAGGTTCAGCGCGTTCATCCCGAAGAGCAGCGCCAGACCCCAGGCGATCGGGCTGCGGTGGACGGCAATTCGATGTGGTCGGCGGTCGGCAGCGGTATGCCGGTCGCCCTCCAGCAGCGGCGGCGCGGGCAGCACCCGCGGCGTCCGGGCGGTGATCAGCCAGGCCGGGATCGGCAGTAGAGCGATCGCGCCCCAAAGGGCCAGCCCGCGCTGCCAGCCGAGGTGGTTCGCGATCGGGACCGCGATCAGGGCGGGCACCGAGGTACCGATCGCGACGGCTGTCACGTAGGCCGCTGTGACCATCCCAATCCGGTTCGGGAACCAGGCTTTGACCAGCGCGGGAAGGATTACGTTGCCGACGCCCATGCCGAGCAGGGTGAGCGCGCTCACGATCAGGAAGCCGGGAACGCTGCCCGACCAGGGTCGGCCCAGCTGTCCGAGAGCCTCGACCAGCAGGACACCGACGGCGATCCGCTCGGCGCTGTACCGGCGGAGCAATCGGACGCCGACCAGCCCGGCGGCGGAGAACGCCAGCGCCGGGAACGCGCCGAGTACTCCGATCACCGTTGCGTTGAAGCCGAGGTCGGCGGTGATCCGATCGAGCAGCGGCGGAACCGCCGTCACGGCTGATCGCAGGTTCAGTGCCAGCAGCACAATTCCGCCGAAGGCAGCCAGGATCGTCCAGGTCGGCCGTCGGCCATGACCGAAACCTGCGGGAGTCCCTATTTCCTGGCTCGACGTGGGACGCTGATCCGGATGAATCGCCGTGTTCTGCACCTGCGAGCTCGTTGCGCCTGTCCTCCGATCCCTGGGCGGGGGCATCAGCGTGGTGTCGGCGGCCATGCGGCAACGGTACACATTATTTTGCGATTGGTAGGATGACCCGATGTCAACGTCCTTGACCGAGATCCCCGCCCCGATGCGCACCGCGCGCCGGGCCGGACTGATCGAGCAGGTGATCGAACAGCTGCGGGCGCAGATCACCTCCGGAACCTGGGCCGTCGGTTCCCGTATCCCGACCGAGTCGGAGCTCTCCCAACTGACCGCGACCAGCCGGAACACGGTGCGCGAGGCGGTGCAGTCCCTGGTTCACGCCGGCCTCCTGGAGCGCCGGCAGGGCTCGGGCACCTACGTGCTCGCGGCCAGCGAGCTGGCCGGCGCGGTCAGCCGACGGGTGAAGACCGCCCAGCATGTTGACGTCCTGGAAGTCCGCCGGACCCTCGAAGTGGGCGCGGCCCGGCTGGCCGCCGTCCGCCGCACCCCCGACGACATCGCCACCCTGCAAGACCTGCTGGCCCGCCGGGTCACCGCCCGCCGCGAAGGTGACGTCGACGCGATCGTCGCGATGGACGTCCAACTGCACCGGGCGATCGCCCAGGCCTCGCACAACCCGGTGCTCGCCGACCTGTACGACAACCTGATCGGGGCGCTGCAGGAGAACGTCCGCCGCAACGTCGAAGAGCTGCCCCCGCACGACGATGAGGACCACTCCAAGCTGATCGAGGCGATCATCCTCGGCAACCCGGAGAACGCCGCCGAGGAGGCCGCGCTCTTCCTCGACGCCCTGCTCGTCGGCGCCAACAGCAGGCTTGGCGACAACTGCGGCTGAGCTGCCGCTTCCGCCTTTGCCGCTGGGGCCGCCTGGCCGGGCCAGAACGATGCTCTTGGCCTTTGCTCCAGTCGGCCTTGCCACCTGGCCGAGCCTGAGCATCGTCAGGCTCGGCCCGGGCCGTCGCCGGTGGCTGGCTGGAGCATGGTCGCGGTGCCGTCAGGGTCGAGCCGGATGGTGCGGCCTGGGCTGCGGGGAACGCGTTGGTGAACGGCCGACGCGGGCTGCTAAGGTCGTTCCGGTTCCCGAGCCCCCGTAGCTCAGGGGATAGAGCACCGCCCTCCGGAGGCGGTGGCGTAGGTTCGAATCCTACCGGGGGCACTTCTCTGACCAGCCGTTGTGACGTATTGCTACCGCCAATTGGCCGAAATCTCGCCCGCGCCGTTCCATGGAGCGGTTCGTGGGATGATCTCGTCCCACGAACCGGCCCACGTGATGACTCCCGTGACAGCGGAGCGGCCAAAAGCGCGTCGTCAAAAGGTCTTTCGACCCATGCCACGGCTCACAGTGAAATGGGGCAGCTGACGGCGCCGTCGGGGCCTGGGCCCCGGCGGTGCCGTCGTGCTCGCGACTTACTTGCTGGCGCCGTGACCGATCCCCTTGACCGCGCCACCCACGACTCCGCCCCAGGCTCCCATGTGGAGGGCCCCGTAGCAGGCTCCAATCGCGCCGAGACCAGGACCACCGAGCGCACCTCCGATAGCACCGCCGAGCACCGCTCCGATGCCGGCTCCATAGCCGGCGCCTTCAACTGCCCCGTCGGCCGCAGAACCCCAGTCGATGTCGGGAATCGTGAGCAGGAACTGGGCGTCGGGCGGGGCCTGACTGGCGGAGGCCTCCTGGTCCGCCGCACGCCGGACCACCTTCAGGATGGTGAGGAAGACCGGGCCGGACACGTGCCCCAGCAGCCCGTCGATCTCCTTGACGATCGTCTGCGGGGAGGGCCGAGGCTCCGTGCGCGCCTTGGTCAGGAGGCTGCGGAGCGCCTTCTGCTCCTCAGGGGTGATGAGGCCCTTGGTCACGAGGTCGGTCAGCGGACCGGTCGGCACAGGCCGGCCCGGGCGCCAGATCGGAGGTGTGGGCAGCGTGGTGAGCGCCGTGTCCAACGCCTGGCTCATCTGGACGGGATTGAACGTCATGTCTTCTCCATGGGTGTGAGTCGGTGTCTCCCGCTACTGCAGCGGATTCGATGACGAAAACCACTGTTGGCTCGGATCGCTAACCGAGCGCTAACCGTCACAGGTCCGGGCACCATGTCCTGGCGCCGCGCGCGCCGGGGTGGGAGCCGACCACATCCGACGCCCTATTGCCGGAGCCTCTAAGTCGCTACAGAGCCAAACGCGGCCTGCGGCGCCGGTCAGAAGGTGGTGATGGTCGTGGTGTTGCCGATCGCGATGTGCGGGGAAGCGGCCGGGTCGATCCAGCGGACCAGGGCCTTCATCGCGGACTTCTTCACCGAGATGCAACCGGCCGTGTAGCCACCGTTGGAGACGTGCAGGAAGATCCCCGACCCGCTCTTGATCGCCGGCGGCAGGACCTTTTTCTTCTTGGCATTGAAGCCGATAAAGACGGCGAGCTCGTATTCGGGCGTGTAGTCCGCCAGGTGCTCGCTCGCGTTCTTCTTCTTTGTCGTCGAGGTCCAGCATTCCGTCTTCGGGCAGTTCTGATGCCAGGTGTTGTAGCGCTTGGACGCGGGGTTCTCGTTCCACCAGGAGTTCTTGTCGACGCTGTTCCAGGGCAGCTTGCTGCCCGGATCGGCGTTGATTCCGAAGGCCAGGGGGAGGGTGAACAGGCCCGCCGGCGTCGTCCCGTCCCCTTCCACACGCTTGCGGGACAGGCCGTTGGTGCCGAATTTGGCGGGCGCGGAGCCGACCTTGACCCACTTATTGCCGTCGCGCCGCCACCAGGTCAGCGTGCCGTTCCGGGCCTTGTTGGACGTCCCGTTGGTCACGGCTGTGATCAGCTGGGTACCGCCGCCGGTGTCCGCCATCCGCTCCGGCAAGGGCTTGGCTGCTGCTGCCTTGGCTGCTGCGACCTTGGCCGAGGCCGCCTCCAGGTGACCGTTGGTGATGGTCATGGCGACCGCCAGGAGCCCGGTCAGCGGAACCGCTGCCACGGTAAGGACGACGGATCTACGCACGAGACGTCTCGTTCCTTCCAGCGATCACAGCGGTGCTCTGACACCTCAGATGGAACAACAAGGGCGAAGTCGGGCAAATTGCACCGAGGCAGCGCATCCCGACATTCCCGGGTCGCAGTCTTGGACCGAAGCACACCCGGTGTCAACGCGACCTTCGCCAGAGGCGATAGCCCGTCGTGAGGTTGTAGGCCGCCAAAAGGATCATGAGGGCTGGAACCCCACGCGCTGACCAAAAGTGTGGTGCTGGACGTCCCACGCAATGATCCAAATAGCCCAAAGGCCACCAGCCACACCCAAACACAGCCTCAGCGTGGGACCCGCGCCCGTCCAGAGTTGCGGACGTCCTGGCACAATCGGTCGATTCTGGGCGGGCGCCGGGTAATCATCGTCATCGTGGAGTTCGGCGTAGATGTCGTCGGAGTTGGTCAGGCGGGCGTCGAGGCGCTGGGCGAGGGTGATGAAGATCGTGGCGGCCGCTCGAAAGCCGGGTGCGCGGAAGTCGGTGTCGCCTTCAAACGTGGCCCCGACGTAGCGGGGGGCTCCGTCGTCAAGGGAGACGACGTAGGCATTGACGTGGAGGACATCGCCCTCGAAGTCCCAGTACTGGGTGTGCTCGCCGTCCTTATCGTTGCTCTCGGCGACGGTGAGGCCGTGCTCGCGCAGGTGCGCGGTGATCAGGTCCGGGTCGAGAGGATCGAGCAGACGCAGGTTGTCGATGCCGGCGCCGGGTCCGCGCAGGATGTGAAGGCCGTCCCAGGTGTCGAGCAGATTCGCAAACATGTCGTCCTCGGTCGTCCGGGGCGAAGGCATGTGGCTGGTCCTCAGGGATCGGGAGGCGCTCCGCTCTTGACGGGGCGTGCGGGTCTGCATCGGAAGATGGCGAGCGCCGCTGAAGTCCCGGCTCCCACGACACTGTCCAGATGGTTGAGGAAGTCGCTCGCGCAACAGGACTCGGCCGAACTTCGAGGAAAAGCGGTTCCCCGCTGCTGCCGAAGCACTTTGGCCGAGTCCTGTTGCGTTGGGTCGAGTAGCCGCGCGCTCGAACGCCGTCAGCCGCCGGCGGGGGTGCGGGCTGGGCCGTTGTCGATGAACCGGAACGTGCTGATCAGCGGTGCGTCGCCCAGTTCCTCAAGGATCAGCCCGGAGGTGGGGAAGGACTGCAGGTACGCCGACTGGTTGCTGATCGCGTACTGATTCTTGCCGTGAGCGGTGATGGTGAACTGCTGATCCTTGTTCTTGGCGTTGCAGACGGCTCCCTCAACTGTCAGCGACTCCGTGCTGTGCGGGTTGTTGACCTGCCAGCAGGTCGGCTCGTCGGAGGCAGGGTGACCGTTGGCCTTGCCGTAGGACTTGATCAGGTACTTGTGTCCACCGAGCGGCGTGGGGACGAACAGCTGGCGGCCGCTGTCGTCGTCGACCTCAGTGAGCTGGCCGTTGAGCAGCGACACCCCGGACTCGAACGCCTGCACCCGCACGATGGTGACCTCACGCTTCCCGGAAAGCACCGACGGAGGCTTGGCAGCAACACGCTCGCGGGGAAGCGCTGACGCGCGCTTGCTGGGAGCTGCCGAAACGCGCGTGCTGGGAGCCGCTGAAACGCGCTTGCTGGGCGCTGACGCGCGCTTTCTGGGCGGCACCGACGCGGCGGGTGATGCAGCATCACCGGTTGTCGCGTTCTCGCTCTGCGCGGTCGCGGTGTTCGCCAGGTTCGCCGTGGCGTCAGCCGGGCCCACAAGACCGTACGCGGCGATCGCCCCGGTACACGCCAGGACCGCCGTGCCAGCAGCCCAATTCACCTTCGACATGAATACTCCCCATTCTTGGCCCACGTCAGTCACGCCAGGCACACGTCCACGGACCTGTCGGGCCGTCTCACAGGGTTCGATGCAGACTCGAACTGGTTTGTTCGGCCCGAGCGCCACATTCCTTGGAACGAGGATTTCCTGCAGCAGGCGACCTCAACGACGCGGCAGGCCAGCCATGCCGGGAACCCGCCGGGACGCGTTACGCGGCGCCCCGTGCGCGGCCTCTGGATTCAGCGCCGCATCAGCGGGATTTCAGGACGCTTTGTCAGGATCGGCAAACCAGCGACGTGCTCCCGGGCAGCCGATCGAGGGCCTCGCCCCACGACCTACCTTCGGAAGGAAGACCATGAAGCGGATGAGCAGAGGACGCGGGCTGGGTGCGGCGGCAGTCGTGGCCGGCTTGGTGCTGACGTCACAGGTCGTCGGACAGAGTGCTGCTTCGGCGTCCAGCGCGTCGTCGGCCCCGGTCGCTGCCAGGCAGAGCCTCGGCGGCCCGGCGCGAGCGACGGTGGTCTTCGCCCCGCCGTGCCGTATCCAGCGGAACAGCTACATCATCTGCTTCAGCATCACCCAGATCGGTATCGCCGGCCCCAATTTCAACGTTCACGTCGGGATCAACGTGGACATGAGCCAGCAGGACGCCCAGAACATCATCGACGCTCCGGGCGAGGCGTTCTCGGCCACCCTCTACGGCGAGGACACGTTTTTCAACGACACCCTGAAGCGAATCCCGGTGACCTTCAGCTCGGCTTGGGAAGGCGGATTGAGCGCGGAGTTCGACACCTTCGCCTCAGCCGTAACGCTCGACGAGGATTGGGACGGCACTGACGAGATCTTCGCCCACGTCACGCTGCACATTTCCCCTACCGACACGAACAGGTACTTCCGGACGAACAACATCAACGAGCCCTTCCACCTCTACCGCTGACCAGCCTCCGCAAGGCGTCAATCTCGGAAGGAGAGATAAGCGCCGTTTGTGCAAGATCACCCAAGCGTGCTGGGACGGCGCGGCCAGGGGGTGCCGCCCGTCGCCGTACAGTTGGACACGACCTTTGCACGGCTGAACACGACGCAGATCTAGGAAACCCTGTGACTCCCGATGAACTGTCCGCCGCTATCCGCGCATGCTTGGTGACCGCGGTCACCGAGGGTGACCTGGCGACCGCCGTCCCGGACGAGATCCGGGTCGAGCGACCGAAGCAGCGCGACCACGGCGACTGGTCCACCAACGTCGCCTTGCAGCTGGCCAAGCAGGCGGGCCGGCCGCCCCGGGAGATCGCCCAGTTGCTGGCGGCCCGGCTCAGCGAGCTGCCGGGGATCAAGAGTGTGGACGTCGCGGGGCCGGGGTTCCTGAACATCGTCCTTGATACCGGTGCAGCTGGTGAGCTGGTCCGGACGGTTGTCGAGGCGGGCGCCAAGTACGGCCACAGCGAGCTGCTTGCCGGGCACGTGATCAACCTGGAGTTCGTCTCCGCGAACCCGACCGGACCGCTGCACATCGGTCACACCCGGTGGGCCGCCCTCGGGGACGCCATCGGCCGGCTGCTGACCGCGACCGGCGCCCAGGTCACCCGTGAGTTCTACGTGAACGATGCCGGCGCCCAGATGGACCGGTTCGGCGCCTCCGTCCTGGCCCGGTTGCGCGGCACCGAGCTGCCGGACGGCGGTTACCCGGGGGAGTACATCGCCGAGCTGGCCGTCGCCGTCCGCGAGCAGCGGCCGGACATCGACACCATGCCCGACGACGAGGCCCTGGTGGTGGCCCGCGACCTCGCCTACTCGATCCAGATCGCGGAAAACCGGCAGACGCTGACCGATTTCGGCGTTCACTTCGATGTCTGGTTCTCCGAGGAGAGCCTGTACGCCTCCGGTGCGGTCGAGCAGGCCGTCGCCCGGCTGCGCGAGCAGGGGCACGTCTACGAGGAAGGTGGCGCGGTCTGGCTGCGGACCACCGACTTCGGTGACGACAAGGACCGGGTGATGATCAAGGCGGACGGCGAGACGACGTACTTCGCCTCGGACGCCGCCTACTACCTGTCCAAGAAGGACCGTGGCTTCCCGGAGAAGATCTACCTGCTCGGCGCCGACCACCACGGCTACGTGCAGCGGCTGAAGGCGATCGCTGCCTGCGCCGGCGATGACCCGAACACGTCAATCGAGATCCTGATCGGCCAGCTGGTCAGCGTCGGTGGCGCCAAGCTCAGCAAGCGGGCCGGCAACATCATCGAGCTGCGGGATCTGGTTGCCTGGCTGGGCGCGGACGCCGTCCGCTACAGCCTGGCTCGGTACCCGGCGGACTCGCCGCTCACCCTCGACGGCGAGGTGCTGCAGAAGCGCAGCAACGACAACCCGGTGTTCTACGTGCAGTACGCACACGCCCGGCTGTGCTCGCTGGCCGCTCAGGCCCGCGATCACGGGGTGGACCGGTCGGCCTTCGAGCCGGCCCTGCTCGAGCACCCCACCGAGGGGGCGCTGATCGCCGCCCTCGCCCAGTTCCCGGCGATCGTCGCGCACGCCGCCGAGCTGCGTGAGCCGCACCGGGTGGCCAGGCATCTCGAGGTCCTGGCCGGGGCATTTCACAAGTGGTACGACGAGTGCCGGGTGACGCCGCGTGGCGACGACCCGGTGACCGACGTCCACCGGACCCGACTGTGGCTCGCCGAAGCCACCCGCACCGTGCTGGCCAACGGCCTGCAGTTGCTGGGTGTCAGCGCGCCGGAACGGATGTAGCACCGTGGCAGCCCACGAAGCAGGAGAACTGCACAGCCCCGGCTACGGCGGGGTGGCCACCGTGCCGTCCTGGCTGCGAGCGCCGGATGACCTGAATGCGCTGATGCCCGCGCTCTGGGCGGGCACCGTGCTGCGAGCCGGATCCGGAGCGCTCGAGGTGGGTGGGGTCGACGTCCGGGAGATCGCCGAGCAGTACGGCACCCCCGCCTACGTGCTCGACGAAGCCGATTTCCGTTCTCGGGCCGTTGCTTTCCGGGACTCGTTCGCGGCGGCCTTTGCCGAGGTCGGCGGCGCCGACGTGTACTACGCGGGCAAGGCCTTCCTCTGCACGGCAGTGGCCCGCTGGATCGCCGAGGACGGCCTGTCCCTGGACACCTGCTCCGGTGGCGAGCTCGCGGTCGCGCTTCGGGCGGAGCTGCCGCCGGAGCGAATTGCCGTGCACGGCAACAACAAGCTGGACAGCGAGCTGGAGCGGGCGGTGGCGGCCGGGGTCGGCCGGATCGTGATCGACTCCCTGCCGGAGATCGACCGGGTGGCCGCCATCGCGACCCGGCACGGCGTCCGGCAGAAGGTGCTGATCCGGGTGACCGTCGGCGTCGAGGCGCACACTCACGAGTACATGTCGACGGCGCACGAGGACCAGAAATTCGGGCTCTCGCTGGCCGGTGGTGACGCCGCCGAGGCAGTCGCCCGGGTGATCAACTCTCCGTCCCTCGAGCTTGTTGGCCTGCACAGCCACATCGGCTCGCAGATCTTCGACACTCAGGGCTTCGAGGTGGCTGCCCGGCGACTGCTCGGCCTGCATGCTGCGGTCGAGCGCGAACACGGCCTGGTGTTGCCCGAGCTCGATCTCGGTGGCGGCTACGGCATCGCGTACACCAGCGAGCACGACCCGCTGGAGCCGAAGATGCTGGCCGAGCAGATGGCCCAGATCGTTCTGCGGGAGTGCCGTGGCCTGGGCATCACCGTGCCTCGGGTGTCGGTGGAGCCGGGCCGGGCGATCGCCGGGCCCAGCACGTTCACCCTGTACCGGGTCGGCACGGTGAAGGACGTGCCGCTGGATCACGGTGCCTCCCGGCGATACGTCTCGGTGGACGGCGGGATGAGCGACAACATCCGGACGGCGCTGTATGACGCGGACTACTCCGCCACGCTGGCGTCCCGGTCCTCGGCCGCGGACCCTGCCCTCTGCCGGGTGGTCGGAAAGCACTGCGAGAGCGGCGACATCATCGTCCGGGACGAGTTCCTGCCCGGGGACGTCGCGGCCGGCGACCTGATCGCCGTCCCCGGAACCGGCGCCTACTGCCGGAGCATGGCCAGCCAGTACAACCACGTCCCTCGCCCGCCCGTGCTCGCGGTCCGCGACGGCGTCGTCCGGGTCCTGGTCCGCCGCGAAACCGAGGACGACATCCTGGCCCTCGACCTCGGCTGACCCTCTGATCGGCGAACCGGACGGGACCCGGGTCAGCAGCCATGGAGTTAAGGTATTGATACTGAGACCTTAAGTGCGTTAGGGTCTCGATATTGAGACGTTAGGTGAGGAGCACGCGATGGCTGTCAGCCGGACTCCGGTCGCCGTCTCGCGCTCCATGCGCAAGCTGGGGGAGGACCTCAACGCGTGGCGCAGGCTTCGTCGGCTGACGGTGGATGAGGTCGCAGACCGCGCCGGAGTGAGCCGGACCACGGTCATGAGGCTGGAGGCCGGCGGTGGCTCCACCGTGGAAAATCTGCTGCGGGTGGCCCGGGCGCTCGGTGTGTTGGAGGGCCTGACCAACTCCGTAGATCCCTACAACACCGACGTCGGCCGGCTTCGCGCCGATGAGGTTCTCCCCGAGCGCGTCCGTCGCCCGAGGATGCCATGACCGAGGTCCGGGTGTGGGTCAGGCTTTCCGGGGAAGACATTGCTGCCGGCACGCTCTATAACCACCGTCGGCGCGGCGTCGAATCGACGACCTTTGTCTACAACGGCGAATACCTTGACCGGCCAGCTGCCTATGCGCTCGATCCTGAGCTTCCCCTGGTTAGCGGTTCGTTGCACACACGCGTCAAGAGGGCTCTGTTCGGCGCCTTGACCGACTGCGCTCCTGATCGCTGGGGCAGGACACTCCTGGTCCGTCGAGAGGCTGCTCTGGCTCGTGAAGAAGGCCGAGCTGCCCGCAGCCTCGGGGAGATCGACTACCTCCTCGGTGTACGAGACGATCTACGTCAGGGTGCCTTGCGCCTGAGTCTGGGCGGTGGGCCCTTCCTTGCTGATGATCAATCCGGTGTGCCCGCCTTGACCGACCTGCCGGCGCTGATGAACCTGGCCCAGCGCGCGGAGACCGACACAGCTGATCTCCCGGATCTGCAGCGACTCGTCAGGGTAGGTAGTTCGCTGGGTGGGGCGCGTCCCAAAGCCCATGTGAGGGACAGCAATGGCCGCATCGCGATAGCAAAGTTTCCAAGCGCAAATCATGACACCTGGAATGTGATGGCGTGGGAGAAGGTTGCGCTCGATCTCGCAGCGCGGGCTGGCATCGAGGTGCCGCTTTCCCAGTTGCTCAAACTGGCCGGGCGTAACGTGCTCGTCGTCGACCGGTTCGATCGAACCGAATCGGGTGAGCGAATCGGGTATGTCAGCGCTATGACGAGGTTGGAAGCATCTGACGGCGAGCAACGAAGTTATCTCGAAATCGCCGAAGTGATCGAGCAAACATCTGCCAAGGCGACCGAGGAGCTGCATCAGCTCTGGCGTCGCATCGTGTTCTCCATCCTGATTTCGAATACGGATGACCACCTTCGTAATCACGGATTCTTGCATGAGGAGGGCGATGTCTGGCGCCTGGCACCGGCTTTCGATCTGAATCCAAACCCCGCACCGGGTCCGAAGTACCTCAGCACCGCGATTGACATTGCCGACGATGCGGCAAATCTTTCGACGGCCTTGACGGTCGCGGAATTCTTCCGACTCAGCGAGATCGAAGCGCGTAAAACCCTGGGCGAGGTCGCTGGCGCAGTGGCTCAATGGCGGGACGTGGCCCGCCTCCATGGGCTGACTGGGTCTGAACTCACTGCCATGGAGTCGGCATTCGCAGCGCTCGGGACCGCATCAGGTATCTAGCCTTGTCCTGGTCCGCCGCGAAACCGAGGACGACATCCCGCCCTCAACCTCGGCTGACGATCAACAAGGGTTAGCACCGGTTTGGACCGTGCTGGAGCGTGATTCCAGCCTGAATCACGGTCCAAACCTGTGCTGACCCGGAGCCGGCGGGGCCGCGCCTTGACCTGAAGTTGGGTTCAGCTTCTAGGGTGGAGGTCTCCGACGAAGGGCGAGCCGATGGCGTTCACCGAAGCAGAGCTGGTCTATCTGGACAAGCAGACTCTCGGCCGGTTGGCGACGGTTCAGGAGAATGGAACGTTGCAGGTCTGCCCCGTCGGGTTCAGCGTCAATCCGGATGACGGGACGATCAGCATCGGTGGCTACTCCATGTCCGCGAGTCAGAAGTATCGGAACGTCGCCGCCAATGGCCGGGTCGCTTTCGTTGTGGACGACATTCCCTCGCGAGATCCGTGGCGAGTGCGTTGCCTGGAGATTCGCGGTGTCGCCGAAGCCGTACCCGGACCGAAGGCAGCCGAGGGCGACCCGGACGGCGCGATCATCAGAATCACACCGCGCCGGATCATCAGCTACGGCATCGACGAGCCGGACCAGGAAGTGCACGAGATGGCCACAAACATCCGGAACGTCGAGTAGAGCAGGGCTGCCGGGCCGAGACTGTGGAAAAACCATCCCGCCTGGCACAGTTATCCACAGGCTGGCGCGAGAAGCTGGCTGAGTGTCCATAATCGGGTGAATGTCGCCTGAAGAGACACCGAGGGTTCGCCGGAATCCAGTACCAGAGGATGCCCTGCTCATTGCTCGCGGCTGGGACGAACGTGCGGCCGCCTTGGCGGCGGATGCGCGAAGGTTCAAGGCCGATTCCCAGCTTGGGGGCGCTACGGACTTTCGGCCTTCGTCTGTGTGGATGCCGACGAGGTCGATGCGTTGTGTGAGGACCGCCTTCAGCAACACGCGACCGTCAGGGTCTTCTATCGAGGTGCCTTGGAGGAAGCCGGGATTGATGTGGTCCCCACCTTCCGTACCCCTCACATAACGCTCGCGCACCCGCGTCTTGATGTCCTGTTGTTCTCCTTGCGGCGGTGCGACCATGAGGATGTTCCGAATCGGCATCACAAGGAGGCATGGTGACAACGGCGCAAGAAATTGAAGTGGACCTTCCGGTCGATCTGCAAACCGAAGATGAATCCGGACTGCCCTGGGGGGCTTGTCGAAGAAGCCCGTGAGCCCGAATTGATCGAGCAAGGGCGTTGGATCGTCGTTGGTAACCCGGCCACGAAGGCTGTGGCGCAGATCGTTGAGGTGGTGGGCAACGTGGTTCGCGTGCGGCTACTTCCAGGCCCGGTGAGTCGGCATCTCGAGCTGTTGGGCCACCTGGGTTAGTTCTATAGATGTGAAACCGTACATGATATGAGACCGACGTCACGATGGCGGGTATACCGGTCGGCACTCGGCTTCCTAAGCTGACTGCATGACCGCAGCCCCGCCGCCGGCTCCCGAGCACCTTGACCTGGCGGCGCTGTTCCCCGAGGCCGATCGTGCGCAGTGGCAGCAGTTGGTGGCCACCGCGCTGCGCAAGTCGGGTCGGATCGACCAGGACGCTCCGGCCGACACCGTCGAGGCGGTCCTCACCAGTGTCACCTACGACGGAATCGGCGTCCTGCCGTTGTACACCGCGGAGGATGCCCCGGCGGTTGCCGCCGGGTTGCCCGGGTCGTCTCCGTTCGTCCGCGGTTCCCGGCGCAGATCCGCCGATGACTCGGCCCCGACCGGCTGGGATGTGCGGCAGCGGCACAACGACCCGGATCCGGACGTAACCCGCGAGGCGATCATGACCGACCTGGAGAACGGCGTCACGTCGCTGTGGCTCACCGTCGGCCGGGGCGGCCTCCCGCTCGGTTCTCTGGGGCACGTGCTCCGTGATGTTTTCATCGATCTCGCGCCGATCGTGCTGGATGCGGGCTCGGACACGGAGGCCGCCGCCGCCGAGTTCCTCGGCGTGATCGCGGGCCGGGGAGTGCTGCCGGAGGCGGTCCGGGGCAACCTCGGCGCCGATCCGATCGGGCTGCGGGCTCGCACCGGAGGCGCTGCGCCGGACCTGGACCTCGTCGTCCGGCTGGCCCGCCGATGCTTGGCCGAGGCCCCCGGGGTGCGGGCGATCACCGTCGACGCCACCGTGCACCACGATGCCGGCGGCAGCGACGCCGAGGAGCTCGGCGCCGCCCTGACCACCGGGTTGGCCTATCTGCGTGCGCTGACCGAGGCCGGGCTGAGCCTGGAGCAGGCGTTCGCTCAGCTCGACTTCCGTTACGCCGCGAGTGCCGATCAGTTTCTCACGATCGCGAAATTCCGTGCGGCGCGCAGGCTCTGGGGTCGGGTCGCGGAGGTGTGCGGCCTCACGGACGGCAGCGTCGCGGGCCAGCGCCAGCACGCGGTGACGTCGAGCGCGATGATGACCCGGCGCGATCCCTGGGTGAACATGCTGCGCACCACGCTGGCCTGCTTCGGTGCCGGGGTCGGCGGGGCTGACGCCGTCACCGTCCAGCCGTTCGACGCCGCGATCGGCCTGCCCGACGGCTTCGCCCGGCGAATCGCCCGGAACACCTCCTCGCTGCTGGTGATGGAGTCGCACGTCGCCCGGGTGATCGACCCGGCAGGCGGCTCCTGGTACGTCGAGCGGCTCACGGACGACCTGGCCGGCTCCGCCTGGGACTGGTTCACCGAGATCGAGCAGCACGGCGGCATAATCGCCGCGCTCGAATCCGGTCTGGTCGAGCGCCGGTTGGCGGATACCTGGGCGCGCCGGGCGGACAACCTTGCACACCGGCGAGACCCGCTCACCGGGGTCAGCGAGTTCCCGAACCTCACTGAGAAACCGGTGATCCGGGCGCCCTACCCGACCGGCGAGTCCTCAGCCACGGCGCCAGGGGCATTGCCGCAACGCCGGTATGCGCAGGACTACGAGGCCTTCCGGGACGCCGCCGACGCGCACACGCTGAGCACCGGCGAGCGCCCTGCCGTCTTCCTCGCCACCCTCGGACCGGCCGCCGTACACACGGCTCGGGCGAGCTTCGCGGCCAACGTGTTCCAGGCCGGTGGGTTGGCCACGCCGACCAGTGGCAGCGTCACCGACCCGGCGGAGGTCGTCGCGGCATTCCGCGCCTCGGGCGCTCGGGTCGCCTGTCTGGCCACCAGCGACCGGCTCTACGCCGAGCATGCCGTCAAGGTGGCAACGGCGCTGACCGAGGCGGGGGCCGGCCCGATCTGGCTGGCCGGCAGCCCGGGGGAGCGGGCGGCGCAGTATTCCGCCGCCGGGATAGACCATTTCATCTTCACCGGCGTGAACGCGCTCGGCGTGCTGCGCGATGTCCACCATCAGGTCGGGATCGCCGAAGGGGCGGTTGGCGCATGATCACGGACAAGGGCTGGATCCCGGACTTCAGCAAGGTGCCCTTGGTCGGAGAATCGCCAGGGCCGTCGGGGGATTCGACCGACGTCATGGTGGCCGGTGAACAGTCACCGGTGTGGAACACGCCAGAAGGAATCCCGGTCAAGTCGCTATACACCGCGGCCGATCTGGACGGCCTTGACTTCCTGAACACCTACCCGGGGATCGCACCGTACCTTCGCGGTCCGTACCCGGCGATGTACGTCACCCAGCCCTGGACGATCCGGCAGTACGCCGGCTTCTCCACCGCGCAGGCCTCGAATGCTTTCTACCGGCGCAATCTCGCGGCCGGTCAGAAGGGCCTCTCGGTCGCCTTTGATCTGCCCACGCACCGTGGTTACGACAGCGACCATCCGAGGGTCGCCGGGGATGTCGGGATGGCCGGGGTCGCGATCGACTCGATTCTGGACATGCGCCAGCTGTTTGACGGCATCCCGCTGGACAAGATGTCGGTCTCGATGACGATGAACGGTGCCGTACTGCCGGTGCTGGCGCTGTATGTGGTGGCCGCCGAGGAGCAGGAGGTGAGCCCGGAGAAGCTCAGCGGGACGATTCAGAACGACATCCTCAAAGAGTTCATGGTGCGGAACACGTACATCTATCCGCCCGCGCCCTCGATGCAGGTCATTTCCGACATCTTCAGCTACACCTCGGCGAAAATGCCTCGCTACAACTCGATCTCGATCTCCGGCTACCACATCCAGGAGGCCGGGGCGACCGCCGATCTGGAGCTGGCCTACACCCTGGCCGACGGAGTGGAGTACCTCCGGGCCGGGTTGGCGACCGGGATGGACGTCGATTCGTTCGCCCCGCGACTGTCGTTCTTCTGGGCGATCGGGATGAACTTCTTCATGGAGGTCGCGAAACTCCGCGCCGCCCGGATGGTCTGGGCCAGACTGGTGCGGCAGTTCCAACCGCTGAGCGCTAAGTCGCTGTCGCTACGAACGCATTCGCAGACCTCCGGCTGGTCGCTGACCGCGCAGGACGTCTACAACAACGCGATCCGCACCTGTATCGAGGCGATGGCCGCGACCCAGGGGCATACCCAGTCGCTGCACACCAACGCCCTGGACGAGGCCCTCGCGCTGCCGACCGACTTCTCCGCCCGGATCGCCCGGAACACCCAGCTCCTGCTGCAGCAGGAATCCGGCACCACTCGGGTCATCGATCCCTGGGGCGGCAGCGCCTACGTGGAGCGCCTGACCTACGACCTGGCCCGCAAGGCCTGGCAGCACATCGAGGAGGTCGAGGCGGCGGGCGGGATGGCCCGGGCGATTGACGAGGGCCTGCCGAAGCTGCGCATCGAGGAGGCGGCGGCCCGCACCCAGGCCCGGATCGACTCCGGTCGGCAGCCGGTGATCGGCGTCAACACCTTCCGGCCGGCCAGCGATGAGCCGATCGACGTGCTGAAGGTGGACAACGCCGACGTCCGCGCCCAGCAGCTGGCGAAACTGCGACGGCTGCGCGCGGACCGGGACGAAGACGTCACCCGCTCCGCCCTGGACGCGCTGACCAACGCGGCGGGAGCGGCTGAGGCCGGCACCCGCGGACCCGGGCTGGACGGCAACCTGCTGCACCTGGCCATCGACGCGGCCAGAAAGCAGGCCACCGTCGGGGAGATCTCGGACGCCCTGGAAAAAGTTTATGGGCGGCATGTCAGCCAAATCCGTACGATCTCCGGGGTGTACCGCGACGAGGCGGGCAAGAGCGAGGGAAGTGCAGGGACAATGGGTCTCGTTCGGGCCGCAGCTGACGAGTTTGAGCGCCAGGAGGGCCGTCGACCGCGGATCCTGGTGGCCAAGATGGGCCAGGACGGTCATGACCGCGGCCAGAAGGTGATCGCCACCGCCTTCGCCGACCTCGGTTTCGACGTCGACGTCGGACCGCTGTTCCAGACCCCGGCCGAGGTGGCCCGGCAGGCGATCGAGGCCGACGTGCACATCGTCGGCGTCTCCTCATTGGCGGCCGGCCACCTGACCCTGGTCCCGGCGTTGCGCGAGGAATTGGCCGAGCTGGGCCGTGCGGACATCCTGATCGTCTGCGGCGGGGTCATCCCACCACAGGATTACGAGGCCTTGCGGGAGGCGGGAGCGTCGGCGATCTTCGGTCCCGGCACCGTGATCGCCAACGCGGCGCTGGACCTGCTGTCGACGCTGTCCGGGCGACTCGGACACGGGCAGCACGAGCCGGCCGACGCCGGAGAATAGGCTGCTGCCATGGCCGAATGCACTCACCTCAGCACCATTCGTCCCGTCGAAGCCAGCGCCCCCGGCTGCGAGGACTGCCTGAAGATCGGCAGTACCTGGGTGCACCTGCGGATGTGTATGGAGTGTGGTCATATGGGCTGCTGCGACTCCTCGCCGAACAAACACGCCAGCGCGCATTTCCAGGCGACCCAGCACCCGATCATGGCGTCCGCCGAGCCGGGCGAGGACTGGCTGTGGTGCTTCGTCGATGAGGTCGCCTTCGTCCTGTGATGACCGCTCCTCCCACTCGGACCGTCTTCGACGTCGACGCAGCCACCGAGCAGATCCTCGCCGGTTCCCGGACCTGGATCGCCCGCGCCATCACGCTGGTTGAATCCAGTCGCCAGGATCATCGTCGGCTGGCCCAGCAACTGCTCGTTGAGCTGGGCAGACGCGGTCCGGCCGGAGCTGCCGCGACGGCCGGCGGGGTGATCAGAGTGGGGGTCACCGGCGTACCGGGAGCCGGGAAGTCGACGTTCATCGACGCCCTGGGTGGCCGGTTGATCGACGCCGGCCACTCGGTGGCGGTACTCGCCGTCGACCCCTCGTCCAGTCGTAGCGGCGGCAGCATCCTCGGTGACAAGACCCGGATGACCCGGCTGGCGATGGACCCCAAGGCGTTTGTCCGGCCATCGCCGACCGCGGGCACGCTCGGCGGCGTTGCCCGGGCGACCCGCGAAGCGATGGTGGTGGTCGAGGCCGCCGGGTACGACGTGGTGATCGTGGAGACCGTCGGGGTCGGGCAGTCCGAGATCACCGTCGCCGAGATGGTCGATACCTTCCTGCTGCTCACCCTGGCCCGCTCCGGCGACCAATTGCAGGGGATCAAGAAGGGCGTGCTGGAGTTCGCCGACGTGATCGCGGTGAACAAGGCGGACGGCCCGCATGAGGCCGAGGCCTGGCGGGCGGCGCGCGAGCTGAGCGGAGCCCTGCATCTGCTCGGGCCCGGTGCCGAGGCGGAAACGACCGGCTGGACCACCCCCGTCCTGACCTGCAGTGCTCGGCAGGGCACCGGGCTGGACGAGGTCTGGCAGCAAGTGCGGCAGCATCGAGAAACCCTGGCGGCCGCGGGCCTGCTGGCGGCCAAGCGCCGTCGGCAGCTGATCGGCTGGACCTGGGCGCTGGTCCGGGACGGCCTGCTGGCGCAGCTGCGGGAGAGCCGTACGGTCCGCGAGCTGGCACCCGGTCTGGAGGAGCAGGTCCTGGCCGGCACCCTGACTCCGGCCCTGGCCGCCGCGCAAATCCTCAGCACCCTGTCAGCGCACCCCGATTAGCCTCGGTTAGCCCCGGTTAGGGCTGCAAAACAGGCCTGCCGCGCGCCAAAACGCAGCCCTTAAAGGAGCTAACCAGGGAACTGCGCGGCGGACGGGATGGGAGGGTGTGCCGGTGACTTCGGAGCACGACTGGCGGTTCGACGCCGCGACGGCACCGCACCGGCTGCTGCCCTCGGTGCGGGCCCGCTCGGCGGTTGTCGCCGTCCTGGTGGTGGCACTCGCGCTGGCCGCCGGTGCGGCGGTGCTCTACTTCGTCCTCCAGCGCACCCTGCTGTCCAACCTCGACACCGCCGCCGAGACCCGGTCCCGGGAGGTCGTCGCCGAGATCCAGGCCGACGGCCTGAACGGGCTGAGTGACCAGTTGAAGGCCAACGCTCGCCAGGGCCAGGTCGTGCAGGTGGTGTCCCCGGCCGGGGCCCTGGCCGCGACCTCGGACTCGCGCCCGAATCAGCTGATCTACACCGAGCTGCGGCCGGCCCCCGGACAAGTGCTCCGGGAGGATGCCGGGCTCTTCAAGATCGTCGATGGCCGCCGCTCGTTCCTGGCGCTGACCAGGGGGGTTCGGGTCGACGACGGCGACTACACGGTGATCATCGTTTCGTTCACCGACGGTCAGCGGGAATCCGTGGAGACCGTGGTCAAGCTGCTGCTGATCGGTTTCCCCGGTCTCCTGCTGCTGGTCGGGATCGCGACCTGGCTGCTGATCGGCCGAACCCTCGGTCCGGTGGAGCGGATCCGGCAACGGGTCGCCGAGATCGGTCCGACTCGCCTCGACGAGCGGGTTCCGGTGCCGCAGACCCGGGACGAGATCGCCCTGTTGGCGATCACCATGAACCGGATGCTGGACCGGTTGCAGGCCTCCCAGCAGGCCCAGCGCCAGTTCGTCTCCGACGCCAGCCACGAACTCCGCAGCCCGCTGGCCACCCTGAGCGCCACCCTGGAGGTGGCCGATGCGGACGTCTCCGGCCGGGCCTGGCGGGACCTGCGCAGCGTGATGGGGGCCGAGACGGCCCGGATGGGCATCCTGGTGGAGAACCTGCTGCTGCTCGCCCGAGCGGACGATCAGGGTCTGCGGATCATCGCCGTCGACGTGGACCTGGACGACCTGCTCGAGCAGGAGGCCCGGCGCCTGCGGATGGCCTCCGACCTGCGGGTGAGTACCGCGATCGAGCCGGTTCGGGTGCAGGGAGACCTGCTGAAGCTCAGCCAGGTGCTGCGGAACCTGGTCGACAATGCCAGCCGGTACGCCCGGACCAGCGTGCGGCTCAGCCTGATCGGCGCCGGATCCAGCGCGGTGCTCACGGTGGACGACGACGGCCCGGGGATTCCGCCGACCGAGCGGCAGCGGGTGTTCGAGCGGTTTGTCCGGCTGGACGAAAGCCGCGACCGGGCCAGCGGAGGTGCCGGTCTGGGCCTGCCGATCGTCCGGGAGGTGGTTCTCGGTCATCACGGTGCGGTCGGGATCGACAATTCCCCGGAGGGCGGGTGCCGGGTGATCGTCCAGTTGCCGATCCTGCAGCTTGAAGAGCCGTTGCCGGAGCCGATCCGACTGTGTGTCGGCCGGGCGCGGTCCTCGCTGGTGGTCTCCCCGGATCAGCCGCCGGTGGTGGAGAGCCGGTAGCCCATTCCGCGAACGGTCTCGATCGCGTGCCGATCGAACGGAGCGTCGATCTTCTTCCGCAGGTAGCGGATGTACACCTCGACCACATTCGGGTCACCCTCGAAGGCCGGATCCCAGACGCCGTCGAGGATTTCGGTCTTGGTGACGATGTCACCGCGGTGCCGGATCAGGTACTCCAGCAGGCCGTATTCCCTTGGGGTCAGGACGATCTCGGTCCCGGCCCGGTCCACCCGGCGGCGCACCGGATCGAGGCTGAGGTCACCACTGGTCAGCACGACCGGGCGTTCCGGAGCGCCGCGCCGGATCAGCGCTCGCAACCGGGCCACCAGCACGATGAAGCTGAACGGTTTGGTCAGGTAATCGTCGGCGCCGAGGTCGAAGGCGTCGGTCTGGTCGTAGTCGCCGTCCTTCGCGGTCAGCATCAGCACCGGCGTCCAGACCTCCCGCCGCCGCAGCTCACTGAGCACGCGATAACCGTTTCCCCTCGGCAGCATGATGTCCAGGACAATGGCGTCGAAGTTCTTCTCGGTCGCGATCCAGAGCGCGTCCTCGCCGTTATGCACCACTTCGACCAGGAAACCCTCATCGGTCAGGCCGCGCCGGATGGTCTCGGCCAGCGGTCGCTCATCGTCAACGATCAACACCCGCATGAGGTCAGATTAGCGACGAACGGATGGCGCCTGGACACACTTTCGGTGCATGGGTGAGCCCTGTGCGCCGAACCGTGCCGGGGATCCGGGATCATTGGCATAGTCAGGCACACAGATCGAGAGCAGGGAGTTGTGGTGGAACCGCTGAAGGTCGCGCTGCTGGGATGCGGATCGGTCGGGACCGAGGTGGCCCGGCTGCTGACGACGCATGCCACCGAGCTCGCGCAGCGGGTGGGGACGCCGATGGAGCTGACCGGGATCGCCGTCCGCCGGCTCGGCGTCGATCGCGGACTGGACGTCGACCCGGAGCTGTTCACCACCGACGCCACCGAGCTGGTCAAGCGCGCCGATCTGGTGGTCGAGGTGTTCGGCGGGATCGAGCCGGCCCGGACCCTGATCCTGGACGCGATGGCCGGCGGCGCCTCCGTGGTCACCGCGAACAAGGCACTGCTCGCGGAGGACGGCCCGACCCTGTACCGGGCGGCCGAACTGCACGGCGTCGATCTGTACTACGAGGCCTCGGTGGCCGGGGCGATCCCGCTGCTGCGCCCGATCCGCGAGTCCCTGGCCGGGGACCGGATCCGGCGGGTGCTCGGGATCGTCAACGGGACGACGAACTACGTGCTGGACAAGATGGACTCCTCCGGCCTGGGCTTCGCCGAGGCGGTCAGCCAGGCGCAGGTGCTGGGGTACGCGGAGGCCGATCCGACCGCCGACGTCGAGGGCTTCGACGCCGCCGCCAAGGCCGCGATCCTCGCCTCCCTCGCCTTTCACACTCGAGTGTCCGCGACCGACGTCCATCGTGAAGGCATCACCCGGGTCACAGCAGCCGACGTCGCCTCTGCCCGGGCGATGGGCGCGGTGGTCAAGCTGCTGGCGATCTGCGAGCGGACCGTGGACGAGAGCGGCGCCGAGGGGGTGTCGGTCCGGGTGCACCCGGCGATGGTTCCGCTCAGCCACCCGCTGGCCGGGGTTCGGGACGCGTTCAACGCGGTCTTCATCGAGGCCGAAGCGGCCGGCGAGCTGATGTTCTACGGCCGCGGTGCGGGCGGCCTGCCGACCGCGAGCGCCGTCCTCGGCGACCTGATCAGCGCCGCCCGGAACCGGGTCGGTGGCAGTCGTGGCCCGGGCGAGTCGTCGTACGCCGAACTGCCGTTGCGGGCGATGGGACAGGTGATCACCCGCTATCACATCAGCCTTGACGTCGAGGATCGTCCCGGGGTCTTGGCGCAGGTTTCGAAAGTCATTGCTGAACATGGTGTTTCGATCGAGACTGTGCGTCAGCAGCGGGTCCCCGCGGCGGAGCCGGCGGCCGGGGAGGACGTCCATGAGTCCGAACCGCACCGTTCTTCGCTGGTGGTGGTGACCCACTCGGCGCCGGACGCCGCGCTGGCGGCTACGGTTCAGGCGCTGGCAAAGCTGGACGTCGTCGCCGCCGTGGTCGGCGTGATGCGGGTTGAGGGCGAGGACTGACCAATGGCACACCTGTGGCGTGGCGTGATCGAGGAGTACCGGGACCGGCTGCCGATTGTGGGTGACGCTCCGGCGGTCACCTTGGGCGAGGGCAGCACTCCGCTGGTACGGGCACCTCACCTGTCCGAGCGCACCGGCTGCGAGGTGTGGCTGAAGTGCGAGGGGGTGAACCCGACCGCGTCGTTCAAGGACCGCGGGATGACCACGGC
>Ga0307513_10001047_pt1 | contig 40170 bp, 45 predicted proteins | sample 15_EM_MG_FD_202174 | JGI IMG/M metagenome (GOLD analysis project Ga0307513, IMG submission 202174) | Populus trichocarpa ectomycorrhiza microbial communities from riparian zone in the Pacific Northwest, United States - 15_EM | ecosystem: Host-associated > Plants > Roots > Unclassified | place...
CCGAAGTGCCGTGCCGCTATCGAAGGGTAGACAGCTGTAACCTTCCGGGTAAGGAAATTTGATCGCTTAGTCAGCGTCTGCAGCAGCTGCAGATGCTGCATTCGCTGCAACCGTGAACGCCCCTAGTCAAAGATCTCTAAAGCAAGTGAGGTATGAACGAAGATACGAGGAAGCATAAGAACGGGCGGCCATGGTGTTATATTCTAGCTGTTGCCTTGGTCATCATCAGAGGTGGTTGGCGGAAACAGAGGTTCCGAACACATCGATTCCCAAGAACAATAAAAAAAAAGGCATGTGCGAAAGAAACTTAGGGGAGCCCCTCGCCGACATGACATGCCACACGAGGTTTGCCAATATGCGAAACGTAAAAAGGGAAAGGAAGGGAAGTCGGGAGAGGGGCGGGTGCATAATCGGGAAGTTGCCGCGCTCACGCGACAGCAGTTGTACCCTCGGTGGGCTTGGGTAGGATCAACTCCTCCTTCAACATCAACGCCAAGGCCTTCCTCTCTTCGTCGCTCAACTTGATCATCTCCTCCCTCCAATCCCTGTCCTTGTCGTCGCTCCCACCAAGAACGCGAACCTTCATCGCGTCGGTGACAGCCTTCACATCTCCCCAATATACAAGTCCCGTCCACTCCTTGACCAGACTTCCGCTAAACACTTTCTTCGCCTCGCGGAAGAGATATTTCTCCCTCACTGCGTTGTCAAATTCCACCCTCTTGCCGAAGAGCGAAAGAGCTTGGTCTTGGATGGCCTGGACGTCCAAACGCTTCCCCGGTTCATCAGAGGCGATGAGCGATCCGAGGTAGTCCAAGAATTCATTGCACATCTTCCTTTCTCCTTTGAACTTCAGGCTTTGCATGCCTCGGAGTAACCGATGAGGATTGAAGAACCGGGAAGTCGCAACCCAGTCGAACACTTCCTGGACCGTGGTGAAACCCCGTTCGTGCGCGTCGCCGTCGAGGCCAAAGAAATCGAAGATCTCGAGGTGCGAGTTTGTGAGGCGGATACACGGAGGATCGGGGATGTAAGTCTCGTAGTGAAACAGCTGATGTATCCGGTATATCAGTAGGCGGATACCAGAACATGGGGACTAACCCACCTTTAGCCCGCCGACGGTCCATGTGAGTCCCACAGTCTTTGCCAACATACCCAAAATCATCCCTAATTCTCCATAGGATTGGAAGAGGATCCGAGACCCGCAACTCTCGACGTCCTCGGAGAAATGGAGATCGATCTGGATGTACAACTGTCCCACGTCCAACCTCCCCTCACTGACTGCCTTCTGGTCGAGAACGAAGTGCTGGATCTCATCCTGTTGGATGGGTATCGCGAAGTTTGACGTGCGATCTCCCAGTAAGGGGATACTGTGGACAGATCCAAGAGCGTCCTCGATCTCCGCGAAGGTGACGCACTCCGACAGAGGGACGCCGTCCTTAATGTTCTTTGGCTGGCAGACCACGATATCCAGGTCTCCATAATCGAGTTTCCCGGGAGCTTCGGGTGGGACGGCGACAAGGTGGTACAGAGCCTCGAGACGAGGCACGATTCGAGCTTTGAGGGAATTTTAGAAGGCCGGAGACATTCTGGGGAACAGTGCGGTAGGCAGATGTTCAGAGGGCGCGTTTCCACCCATGTTGAAAGTGTGGCGGGGGGAAGGGTTTGTGGAGAGAGAAGGATGATGGAGGGTGAATCGCATTGGGCAGTGTTCAGTTACGTGTTGGATGAATGGGCTGGCTAAAATCCACGGTGGGGTTCGCCATTTCGACTCTGGCCTCAGTGCCAACCGTCACCTCGATTTCGATTGTCGTGAAGAGTGTCGAGGGTGGAACGCGGTCGTTGTGAGGATCAGACCGAGAGTTTGGCCGTCCGTGTGCGCGCTTACGCATCCGGGACCTGCTCACCTCTGGCCAAGGCTGTTCGCGATGTCGTATGGAGAAGTGAAGCTCTCACTCGACGTTCAGGGTGGATTTTACATGTCGGAGCGGACGATTTGTTCACCGACGAAGCGAGTTAAATAAAAAGATACGGAACGCTGAACTAGGACAAACGGGTGAGACGCCCGAAAAGCGATGTCGATGAGCGCTCGTCGAGAGGGATAATGTACAAGCACATCCAACAAGAAAAGTAACACGCATGCGTGGGACATGGGGTGAGAGAGAAAGTATGCTACAGGTTTTCACGTACTATACAAGAAATTTGAGTGAAGCCAAATGACTTCCGAAACGACAAGAGAAATAATATTAACGACCTGGTAGCCGGGGTAAGAACACGTGCGAATTGGGTTGGGTTAAGTCACCCGGATAAAATTCTTAATGTTCGGAGGTGGACTCCTTAGCATCCCTGTCGGTGGCAGGAAGAGCGCGAGCGCAGATCTTTTCAACCTTCTCGCCATCGAACAAAGCGGCGGTTTCCTCCAAGCTAAGGTCTTTGGTTTCGACGATGAAGGAGTAGCAGAAGAACAATTCGAAAGCGAGCCAGCAGCAGCAGACGATTTGCAATAGAGAAGGTGAGAAACACGTTTGCAGGTCATACAAACAAAGAGAGACTTACGTAGTACTTCCAGCCAATGCTGCGAAGCGCGACGGGGTTGACGTACTGGTTGAAAATGAGGGACCCGTAGAGGGATAAGAGGAAGATCGTGACGCCCCTGGAGCGGAGGTGGTAAGGGAGAATCTCGAGAGTGTACGGCACAATCGAAGGCGCGAAGGCCAGGTTATACGAAGTGAAGAACAGGAAGATGAAGGCAATGACGGCATGAGCAGCAGAACTGTTCAGGGTGGTGGCGTAGCGAGCAGCGCAGACGGTTTGAAGGATGAAGAAGACCAACATCCCGACGCAAGAGGAGATGAAAAGGATTCTTTGTCCGACACGTTCGATTAGCATGGCGGCGGTGACAGCCCATGCCAGGTTCCAGATCTGGAGGATGCCGTTGATAAGGAGCTGGATTGTCGGATCGGTAATCCCAATGGTCTTGAACACTTCGGTGAGGTAAAACGTGACGAGACCGTTTCCGGACCACTGAGAGAACCAAGCGATAGCGATGACAATCATCATACGCTTACGGTTACCGGGGGCCCCGAACAAGAGCGTCCAATGAACGGAGGATGCGATGCCCCTGTCGAGATCGATTGCGGCCTTGATTTCTTCGTACTCGTATCGAACGAGGGGATCCTGTTCGTTGCCATGGCGTGGTAATAAGCCAAGACGCGGAGAGCTTCGGTATCCCTGCCCTTGCTAACAAACCAACGGGGGGATTCGGAGCATAACCACAGGAGGCCGAGTTGAAGGATGGAGGGGACAGCCTGAATGGCAGATGGAATCCTCCAAGTCCAAGAGGAGTTGATTTTGGAAGCACCGAAGGTACTCCGGGCGGCGATGGTAGGACCAGAGTACCAGAGGGAGTTGTAGAGGGTAGTCAAAGAAGCACGGTAAGGAGGGTAGCCAACTCGGTGATCAGCACGGCGGCGTCGGCGTGTGCGAAGGTGAGACCGAAACCGATGAGGAAATGGACATTCCAACGCTCTGGGTGGCGGTCTGTATGACAGTAGCGATAACCTATCGAAATCCATGGGAAGTCAGTAACCGGTTTGTTGGCGAAAGTGCGATCGGAGGCGGACGCACCATGATGCATGCACCATACAAGACTGCGGGACGGCGACCAATGCCGTCGGAAAGATAGGGAGCGAACGGCAATCTGGCCAAAGAGCCAACGTTTTGAATTGCATTCAACAAACCCAACATAGTACTTCCGGGGTAGTTGAAGGCGTTCTGCCACTGGGGAAGTGACTGGAGACCGTTCATCATACTTCCGTCGAAACCATCGGTCGAGGAGTGATGAGAAAGAGGGCAATCCACGCGTCAAGTATGATTATTCTGAGGTTAAGAGTGTAAAATTAGCTGGGGGGGGGCGGACAAAGAGCGAGAAGGATGTGCGAAGTACCTCTTATTGATATGCAATTCCTGCTCGGATCGAGCAGGTGGGCGTAACACGCAGGAGCATCGATGGCGACTGCAACAACGCCCATTTCGTGTTTGTAGAAGAAGGGGGGAGAGGGCGCGTGTCTGGGAGAAGTGACTGGTCAAGCGAATGCAGAGTGGGAGGGGCTGAGCTTTATCCTCACAACGAGCGTTTCGCCTCGTGTCCATTTCGAATTGTGCTACCCCCCTGGATTCAAAGTTTCGAAATGTCGGGATCGGAAAGGTGGCGCGAGCTACATAAGTCGTATGTCTAGGCTGTTGGTTTGATCATCATCGGGTGGGTGACGGGTAACCCGAAAGCAATTCCAAAGACCGTCGGTCACCCAGCAGACCATCTCTCATGGCACTCACGCTGGCGCGCGACAACACCAGAACACGAATGTCCTCGAGTCCTGTGCTCTGCTAGACAAGCGTTGTCCACTCGGGCGGATCGTTCGTTATCAGGTCTGTCACCGAGCCATGTCATTGCTTCCATCCGACCGATTGAGCTCCCGATCGCGTTGTGGTGCTTGCCACCCACGACTCAGGCTGGAGGGGAGCCGGAAGCTCAACGTTCGACGACCCCACCAAATTCCATGTCATCACAACGACGTCCGACTCAGAGGATTTCCACGACACCGCGGAAGGCCAAGTCTCCCACTTCCGTTCGATAATGCGCACTCGACCCGTCGGCATTCATCGTCACGTACACATTCTGGCCGCACACCGTGATACGGGGTTCAGGTTCCCATGCAGGGTATTTGGGCCAAGTTGGAGAGGATGTATGACTTGGATGATCTTGAATACGGCGTGAGTCTCTCGTTCCTTGTATTTCTCCCTTGCGTGGGGTTTTTCAACCGAATCGCGTGTTCTATTGGCATGACTGACACACTCGTTCCTTAATTTTTCCTCGCACCACCGCCCCCACGCCCTGCTTCGGGACTCTCGCGTCTTCACGTTCGTAGCAGTTCGCCGGCGATGATCCTAACTCCCGTCCCGACTCCCCACCTCCGGATGAAAACTTCGTAGTGCATCCAAGCTTGGAACGAGAATTTAACCTATTCGCTCACAACGAATTCTTCGAATCCTACTTCACAGCTCGACGAGCCCGACCCGTCTTCGGTGCTTCGACACCAGTACCAAGTCCTCACCAGCACCGGTAACGCGTCAAATTCCAGCGTAAGAGGGAGCGACGTCGGGAAGAAACAGAAGAGGTGAGTACCGAGTGTGTCCAACTGTTGATCCATCTCTGCGCCACCCCAACGAGCGTTGGAAGTCGCGGGCCCTTAGACTGGACCATGGATGGAAAGGTGAGGGACGTTGGAGTTGGGGTGCTTGGTTGGGTTGACGGTGTGGTGTGGCGTGACAGTAGGCGAGGCCCGGCGAGATCGAGCCCGTTGACAAGACGGAGAGGGTGGAGGACAGTCCGGAATCAGGCGAAGATCATCCTCCGAGCCCGAATACCCCGGCTCCGCTCGAGGGCATCGCTCTACCGACACGAAGGAAGCATCGGAGGCGTAGTTACTCGAGCCCGTTCACGACAGTGGGAGAGGATGAATTCTGGGTGGTGGGGCAATCTGCCGGATTTTGAGACGTGTGGGTCATTTCGAGCGTCGGGTACACTTACGTTCTCCCCTGTTGGAGTATTTTGCTTTGAGTCAATTATATTACCTCTGGGACTGTGCGTCTCTTGATCTCACCACTACCCTTATATCCTCTGAACAGTTGACAATGAGGGGGCGATCGAATGCAACCCCCAAGACCTTTGTGTCAATAGATGTGAAGATGTTGGGGGAGGCGACCTGAGGGCTTAATCACACACGGGGCACGCTCTTCATGAGGAAAGTTGGACCATTCGGAACCGCGGCGAACCCTGACGTTGGAATCAATACCTGTTGTCCTCAGGTGGCAACAGCTTGAATGGGCGGGTGCTGTCCGTCGACAATGTGCCTGGGGGTTCAGTGGGACAGATCGGGGCGAGCGACTTGGAAATCATGGCATTGCTAAACCAGGGGGAACGGACGATCCAGGGTGCAGAACAACGACAAGCGGTGGGACACGGATATGGAACGATATGGGTGAGAAGAGGTCGATAGGAGGAACAGAGGATTGGGAGACACCACGGCGGACGGAACGAGAGGATGAGGTGTTGGTGACCGGTGGGAGGATTTATGTGAAGAACTCTGTGCGACCGTCGGAGTACTTGGTCAGTTCCCCAGGCTTGGAAAGAGGCTACCACGCGCAGGAGGTGGTACCGTCTGCAGGGCTTACCGTTGTCCCTTTCCTCGTTGATCCACCGGAAGGAGTTTCTACGGTCCCCTGCACCCCGGGCCTCTCATAAACTTCGGCATCGCGCAGAACCTCGGACTTTGCCTCCTCGAACCAACGTCGTCGACCCAAAGCCCAGCCTGCAACTCCACCGCACGGCCCAGGTAGTATACGTCGTTGTCTGCGGGTGAATTGACTCGTCCAACGTGAGCGTGTGCATCGTCAATCCTGTCTTCATCGAAAATCGGATGGGCCAGGGAGCAGTGGATCCGAGCCAACGATCATCCCAACCGAACTGGGACGCAATTCCGAGAGCCGCCTCGAAATGGTGGATGGACTTCCCTTGGAAGGGTATATCCAGTCAGGAACGCAGTAACATTGGCAGACCAGGAATTGACCACCTTTCTCAGGATCGGTCGTGCGGGATGCGACATCGGGCCGGTCGTCTTGGCACGACGACCAAGTAAGGTCATCCACAAACACCGCCCTTAGTGGCGCAGATGGGCAGAGATGGTCCAGGAGCGATGCGAGCATCATGGTGGGTTCATCGCCTCGGTATGTCGTAGAAAGAACGCGGAACTTGTCAAAGGCGTTTATTCCATCCGAGATGGTGAGAAATACCTGTTCGAGGTTGTTCCCAACGACACCCTGAGAGAGGGCGACGACCGCGAGAAGCGGTCGGCACCAGAGGATCACGTATTGCATCCGCGTCAAAACCACGAGGCCAATCATCCACTATCGCACCACCATCTACGCCAATCCATCCAACACCAACATGGGCAACATACAGAGTTCACTCTCCAAAACGAAGAAGAAAATCAAGCAGAGACTAGCGGGGAGAAAACGCCAGCCGGACGGAACGGGGGCTGACCCCGGTGGGGGGAGAGCTGACTCAACGAGCCCGCTTCCTCGACCAGAGCCTCACATCGTAGCGGGCGAAAGTCGCAACCGAGAAGAGGATGGGGCCAACGCAGCTGGAGAGCCAGTTTTTTCGACGGATCAACCTCCCCACCCGGATGGGCCGGAATCTGTGCCAGCGCGTGGAAACGATAACGGCCAAGAAGGGGAAGAGGCACGCGTCGATGGAGGGGAAACCAGCCAGAGAGAATCGCACCCACACCTGGACGTCGAGATTGTGGTGGGGAGTAGACGTAGCGAAGAACTTGAGGGGGTCTATCCTTCTCCTCCCACTCCTTCGATCCCGCGTGGTGGGACGCCTGACAGTACGTGAACACGGCCGTCTCAGCTACCGCCTCTGATTGTTCCTTCTGACAATGTATACCCTTCCTGATCATGACCCAGAAGTTGCTCATCCCGACGAGTCCCTCGAACCGAGCACCGCCGCGGACGAGAAGGAATCGAACTCCAAGTCTACTGCGTCTGCCACGACCGAATTACTCCGTGGGGTGAGAGATTCCGCAGGTGGCTTCGGTCCGCTCAAATCTGTCGCAAGATCTCTCTGCTCCATTCTCGACAATTGTGAGGTATGGCCTCCTTCCCACACATTCGATTCCCCGTGATGACGGTTGTTCTAGCGAACGGAGGTGAATAAACGTGTCATAGAATCATTGGCTCCCAGAGTCAGAATGCTTTCTGAATCACTCTCCGCACCCATCCCCCCGGGTGACGTCGATGAGAAGGAAAGGACAACCAAGCTGGAACGGTGAGCCCACATTCTCCAAGATTGAGAGTAAGGTCTGACGCATGGAGATTTTCAGGAGATTGGAAGAGATTGGCCAAGCTATGGTCCCGATGACAACACAGAAGGACCTTGCACTTTTCCTCAAAAAAACAGAAAACGCACAGAAGCTTAACGATCTGGTACAGGACATCCGCTATGCATTAATGGTCTATCAGGTTTGTTCTCTCAGAGCGCCCGCTTTCGACGTAACTAACATACGTTCAGACTTCGCTGCAACAAGACATCTACAATGAGGGCTGTCAGCAGATCGTGAGCCTTGCTCCCTTACGGTCCCATCCTTTGAAGTAACTTGCAAATAGGCAGATGCAGATGACCATCGTCTAAAAGAGATGCGCCACACCGCTGACGCCGGATACCGTTCCGGGAACAGGCAGGGGTGTATGAGGGGAACCAGGACGGACATACTCCTGCAACTCGAACGCTGGCTGGGGGACGAACGGGACCACCGGGTGTTCTGGCTGAATGGCCTTGCGGGGACCGGGAAGTCAACCATCGCCCAGACATTCGCCGAGATCAGCTTTGCGGATGGAAAGCTCGGCGCAAGTTTCTTTTGCTCTCGAGACTTCGAGGACAGAAGCAATCTCCAAGTGATCTTCCCAACTCTCGCTTTCCAACTCGCCTATCGCTACCTCCCATTCCGAGAGCGGTTGATCCGAGTCTTGAGGGCCAATCCTGACGTTGGGCGGGAATCCCTTTGTTCCCAGATGGAGAAGATTATCGTTGGCCCACTGAAGGCCGCGCAGATCCGTACGCTCATCATCATTGATGCCCTGGACGAGTGCAAGGACGAAGAACCTGCCTCCACCATTCTTTCCGTGCTCTCCCGCTACGTGGATGAGATCCCGAACATCAAATTCTTCATCACCGGTCGTCCGGAGCCTCGGATCCGCTCCGGATTTCGCCTCGAGTCACTCCGACCCATCACAGAGGTGCTCAGATTGCACGGTGTCGAACGTTCCTCAGTGGATGGTGATATCAAGCTGTTCTTCAGGACCCGGTTGACCGAGATCGCTAAAACTCGAAGCAACTGTAACTTTGCACAAGACTGGCCCAATCCATCAGAGATCAACATTCTCTGTAAGAAGGCAGCAGGATTCTTCATCTACGCTTCAACAGTGGTAAAATTCATCACATCCAAGAACCGGACACCCACTGAACAGCTACACCGGATTGTCTCTCTCCCAGAAAGTACCACCCACGAAGGAAGGTCCGGGATTGACCTCCTTTACACCCAGGTCCTGGAGCAAGCAATTGATGACATAGATGCAGATGCTGAGGAAATCTACTCCCGCTTCAGGACTGTGGTTGGGGCAGTGTTGCTTGTCCTTAATCCCCTTTCAACAACAGCACTCTCAGACCTACTGAAAGTGTCTGACATCTCCACCACCCTCCGTTCCCTCCATTCTCTTCTCCTTACCCCAGATACCACAGATGACCCCATCTGAGCCTTCCACAAGTCATTCCCTGACTTCCTCATGGATCCAGTCCGGTGCAGAGATGAACACTTTTTTGTGGACCCTGCAGTCCACCATGCAGAAATCCTACTGTCATGTCTTGATCTGATGAGGGAAAGGTTGAAGAAGAATATCTGCAATCTAGACAACTGTACTATTCTCAGTGATGTCAGGGATCTTTCTACTTGCTGTAAGGACCACATTGGAGATGCCCTGAAATATGCATGTTGCTTCTGGACAAAGCACCTTCTGGAGACCCCTGGTAACATCCCCTGTATCAAGGAAGTAGAGAAGGGTATCAACCAATTCTTCACAACATGCCTGCCATATTGGATTGAGGTCCTTGCACTGACAGGAAATCTTGGAGCTGGGGTTTATGCCATCAATGATGTTGAGAGATGGTGTACTTTGGTGAGTGCTGTACAGAACTGTTTGCTTGGGTTTGTGTTGATACCTATTCAGGTAGGAGTTGTGTGCCAATGGACAGCTGACAGTCAGAGGCTCATCCTAGAGCACTTTGATGTGATCTCTGCCTCACCCTTCTATATCTATTGCTTTGCCCTCCCAATTTGCCCCCCTTCATCCTGGCTCCATCAGTACTACAGTTCAGAGTTCTCACAAGAGACATGGGTAGTCAAGGAGGTCTCAGCTGGATGGGGAACATGTCGCCGCATGGTTTTATTAGATGATTCCATCCAAGGCCTCACATACCAGAAAGATACCATTGCAGTTGGTTTATCTTCTGGTTCTATCATCATTCTCAATGCCATCACAGGGGTCCAGGTGGCTGTTCTTTCTGGGCATGCTGGTTGGGTACACTCCCTTGTCTTCTCACCAGATGGGACATCACTTATATCTGGTGGTGACGACAAGACCATCAAACTGTGGGATATGCAGACTGGTGGAGTTATCAAAACTTTTGAGGGCCATACAGAACCAGTTACATCTGTCTCCATCTTACCAGACTGCATCACAATTGTTTCAAAATCTCGTGACAAGACAATCTGTCTGTGGGATCTTCAGACAGGGGGATGTCATCACATCATAGAGCAAAAGGATGATGTGGGCTGTGTTTGCTTCTCTCCCTTGGACCCTAAACACCTCATGTTTGTATCTGGTGGCAAAATCCAGCAGTTGGACATCAGTAGTCAGCAAATTACACCTGTATCTGATGGTTATTACATTGCTTTCTCCTCAGATGGTAGCCAGTTTGCTGTATGCAATGGCTCAGCTGTTGAAGTTCATAACTCTTATTCTAAGAGGATTGTGGCTAAATTCTGTGTGGCTGGTGAAGGTCCTGGGTACTGCTGTTTCTCCCCTGATAACAGGGCTATTGCAGTGGCTAGTCATGTGACTATCTATATTTGGGACATCACCAGCTCAGACCCTCACCTCCTTGAGACTTTTGTTGGCCATACAATGGCTGTTGGCTCCTTTAAATTTTCCTCCCCCACCTCTCTCATCTCAACATGCCATGACAAATCAGTCAGGTTCTGGCAGATTGGTGCTTCATCCAAAGATCCAGTTCCAGCCAATCCAAAATCTGTATCTCTCACTTCAGCTCCAATCAAGTCTATCACTCTGCAGGCAAAAGATGGTGTTGCAATTTCAAGCCATTCAGATGGGGTGGTGAGGATCTGGGATCTCTCAACTGGCCTCTGCAAGGCATCCTTCCAAGCCCCAGTCAAAGATCCCCACCAGATGGATACCCGCTTGATTGATAGCAGGTTGATCTCTGTTTGGTATACAGATGAGAAGATCTTTATCTGGGATACTGAGAAGGGGGAACTCCTCAGAACAACAAATCTACCAGGAAGACAGATTGCAGACTTCAGGATATCAGGGGATGGATCTAGAGTTTTCTGCTTGTATCAGTTCTCCATTGAGGCCTGGTCAATGTGGACAGGAGAGGCTGTGGGGAAAGTAGAATTTTCTGATCCCCTATATCCAGATGCCTTCTTAGCCATTGATACCCTAGGAATCTGGGTTCATCCTGTTTACTCAGAATCATTTTTGGGGTTGGACTTTGGGATTTTAGGCTCATCTCCTGTTAAACTATCAGACACATCCAGAAATGGACCACATCTAGATTTTATTGGTGGTATCAGGATGCGGAGGTCACTCCTGCCTGGGATTGAGGATACAGTGACAAAGAAGGTGGTTTTACAACTGCCTGCAAGACTTGCAAGGTGTTCAGATGGACAGTGGGATGGACAGTATCTGGTTGTTGGTTATGACTCTGGAGAAGTGTTGATTCTGGAGTGTAATCATGCACTCCATTAGGTTTGTAGCTTATGTATTCTATCCATTCATTTCTGCAATTCTATGTTCCAAAAACTCCTTGCCAGATGAAGAGAACACTTACAGCCAGTATAGTACAACTAATCATTAAGACATTGGTCTAAATCCATGTAGTCTTGCCCCAGTCAGTCTTCTCAGGACACTCAAACTCCTTGAACAGTTCCCAGGCTCTTGTGTTTCTTCTATCATTTGGATGCTAATGAGGACCAAACCAATGATGAATAGACAGTCTAGTAGAGGTTCTGTTAGAAGGGAGTGAGGATAAGATATATGATATCATTGTATGGATATTTATTAATTGTGACTTATTCAAAGGTTTGCAAACAAACAGGATGTGGGAGATAACTGAGTTCACAAATATGATTAGGTGGAAGAGGTGGGGGTGGGAGAGAAAAGGACTGAAACAAGATTGGACACAAATGAACAGATAGCTAGGGGTAGACACCACAGAAATAATGAATCCCCTAAACAAACAGATCAATCTGGCTGCTGAGTACCTGGGAATGCACCATACATGGTAGCATCAATACATCAGACTATTAACAAAAACAACAAACACCTCACTGCAGTCCAGAAAAGGCATTCACTAACAGCTCCTTTGGTGTTTTTGTGGCCTCAGGATGTTTCAACAAACACACATCCACAAACTCTTCAGTAGCTTTTGAGAACCTCACCTCTGGCTCCAACCTTGGCACCAGCTCACCATCCTCACCCCACCCTGAAGACTGATTCCAATACTCCTTGCCCTCTTCTGTCCCATGTGGGCAATGAACATTGGCTTGCCGGAGAACAAGTTTCCTAGAAGGTCTCCCAAATCTGAATCATCCGAAGCCCAGTCTTCAGGGAATGGGAATCAGCAATTGGGAGCTTGATCAAAGAAATTCCGGAAAACCAAATGTCCATCCTGACGGATATGCTGGGCCCCTTGAATCTGTCTGGGCTATACACCGTGGTCAAAATGTCTATGGTCAGTCATACTTGCGTGGAGAATACCCAAAGGGTAGCAGCACCCATGTTCATGTAAGTCGAGGTACCGAAGGAAGTGTTGGCAATTGGGTTGGTCAACCCTCCCGACACTCCAAAATCACATACTTTAATCTGCCCTCTGGAGTTGAAGAGGATGTTGGAGGACTTGATATCTGTAGAGTCGTGTAATCACAGAAAGGGAAAAATGCATGTCAACAAACCACCCTGGGGTCAAGCGTTCGTTCTCGATCGCGACACGGGAAGGGCGTGAAAAATGGAGTGGTCAAGAAGCTCACCTTGGTGAATGACCCAGTGGACATTGTACAAGCACGTCAACTACTCCAGCATAGCCAATGCGACCCCTCCAATGACAACTGTGTCGATGACTCCAATCCGCTTGCAAATCACGTCCGACCATCCCTTATCCGTGAACTTCATGCAAACGCAGATGCTGGGACACGAGGCCGATGAACACGCCACAGAGAGAAATGATATACGGCGAATTGCAGCCGTATATGACTTGCAGTTCCCGCAGAATCTGTTTCCTCGGACGGTTTTGTGTCGATCAACATGACCTGCATGCGTGTGATTTACGTTGGAGGAGAAAAAAGAGAGGGACGGCATGGACCGACGAGCGATATAACTTTCAGCCAGGATGTGGATGAACAAGAAACACACGTACCCTCCTGGCCGTTGCCACCCCTGTGGGCACATGTCCAAACTTACTAACGCTCCCCCCATCCTCCTACCCAAGTTTCTAGATACCCTTCAAATCCTCTGGTGCAGGGTATGGACAAACCTGCGAGGGTGTCTGAGTTCGTTCGGATAAACCGTGCGATTCGAGCAGCCGTCGAAACATCGATTGGTTGAATATCAACAGTCAAAGATCTCAAAAGCAAGTGAGGTATGAACGAGGATACGAGGGGGGATGGGGACGGGCGGCCCCGGCGTTATATTCTAGCCGTTGTTTTGGTCATCATCAGAGGTGGTTGGCGGAAACAGAGGTTCCGAACACACCGATTTCGAAGAACAATTTCAAAGAGGGCATGTGCGAAAGGAAATTAGGGGAGCCCCTCGCCGACATGACATGCCACACGGGGTTTGCCAATACGCGAAACGTGGAAAGGGGACGAAAGGGAAGTTGGGAGAGGGGAGGATGCATGATCGACAAGTTGCCATGCTCATGCGACGGCAGTTGTATCCTCCACGGGCTTTGGTGAGATCAACTCCTCCTTTAACATCAACGCCAAGGCCTTCCTCTCTTCGTCGCTCAACTTGATCATCTCCTCCCTCCAATCTCTGTCCTTGTCGTCGCTCCCACCGAGAACGTGAACCCTCATCGCGTCGGTGACAGCCTTCACATCCCCCCAATATACAAGTCCCGTCCACTCCTTGACCAGACTTCCGCTGAACACCTTCTTTGCCTCGCGGAAGAGATATTTCTCCCTCACCACGTCGTCGAATTCCTCCCTCTTGCCGAAGAGGGAAAGAGCTTGGTCTTGGATGGCCTGGACGTCCAAACGCTTCCCCGGTTCATCAGAGCCGATGAGCGATCCGAGGTAATCCAAGAAATCGCTGTACATCTTCCTTTCTCCTTTGAACTTCAGGCTTTGCATGCCTCGGAGTAACCGATGAGGATTGAAGAACCGGGAAGTCGCAACCCAGTTGAACACTTCCCGGGCCGTGGTGAAGCCCCGTTCATGCGCGCCGCCGTCGAGGCCAAAGAAATCGAAGATCTCGAGGTGCGAGTTCGTGAGGTGGATATATGGGGGATCGGGGATGTAAGTCTCGTAGTGAAAAAGCTGATGGATCCGGCATATCAGTAGGCCAATACCAAAGCTTATGGGCAATCCCACCTTTAACCCGCCGACGGTCCATGTGAGTCCCACAGTCTTCGCCAACATGCCCAGGATCATCCCTAATTCTCCATAGGATTGGAAGAGGATCCGAGACCCCCAACTCTCGACGTCCTCGGAGAAATGGAGGTTGATCTGGATGTACAACTGTCCTGGGTCCAACCTCCCCTCACTGACTGCCTTCTGGTCAAGAACAAAGTCCTGGATCTCGTCCTTTCGGATGGGTATCGCGAGGTTGGACATGCGATCCCCTGGTAAGGGGATACTGTGGACAGATCCAAGAGCCTCTTCGATCTCCGCGAAGGTGACGCACTCCGACAGAGGGACACCATCTTTGATGTTCTTCGGCTGACAGACCACGATATCCAGATCTCCATAATCGAGCTTCCCGGGAGCTTCGGGTGGGACGGCGACGAGGTGGTACAGAGCCTCGAGATGAGGCACGATTCGAGCTTTGAGGGAATTGTAGAAGGCCGGAGACATTCTGGGGAAGACTGCGGTAGGCAGCCGTTCAGAGAATGCGTTTCCACCCATGTTGAACGTGTGGCAGGGGGGAAGGGTTTGTGGAGGGAGAAGGATGATGGAGGGTCGAATCGCATTGGGTAATGTTCAGTTACGTGTTGGATGGGTGCGCTGGCCAAATCCACAGTGGGGTTCGCCATTTCGACTTTGGTCTCAGTACCAACCGTCACCTCGATTTCGATTGTCGTGAAGAGTGTCGAGGGTGGAACGTGGTCGCTGCGAGGATCAGACCGAGGCTTGGGCGGTCCGTATGCGCGCTTACATGTCCGGGACCTGTTCACCTTTGGTCAAGGCTGTTCGCGATGTCGTATGGAGATGTGAAGCTTACACTTGACGTTTGTGGTGGATTTGTCGTGTCGGAGGGGACGGCTTGTCCACCAACGGGATGGGTTAGATAATGCGGAACACTGAACTAGGATAAGTGGGTGAGACGCCCGACAAGTGATGTCGACGAGCGCTCGCTGGGATGGGTAATGTACAAGCACATCCAACAAGAAAAGTAACGCGCATGTGTGGGTTATGAGGTGAGTGAGAAAGTATGCTACAGATTTCCACGTACTATACAGGAAAATTGAGTGAAGCCAAGTGACTTGCGAAACGACAAGAGAAATAATATCAACGACCTGGTAGCCGGGGTAAGAAAACGTGCGAGATAAGTCGATGTATGTATTGGGTCTGGTTAAGTCACCCGGATAAAACCTTTAATGGTCGGAGGTGGACACCTTAGCATCCCTGTCGGTGGCAGGAAGAGCGCGAGCGCAGATCTTTTCAACCTTCTCCTCGCCATCGAACAAAGCGGCGGTCTCCTCCAAGCTCAGGCCTTGGTTTCGACGATGAAGAAGTAACAGAAGAATAATTCGAAAGCGAGACAGCAGCAGTAGACGATCTGTAATAGAAAAGGTGAGGAACACGTTTGCAGACCATATAAACGAAGAGACACTTACGTAGTACTTCCAGCCAATGCTGCGAAGAGCGATGGGGTTGACGTACTGGTTGAAGATGAGGGACCCGTAGAAGGATAAGAGGGAGATGGTGAGACCCTTGGAGCGGAGGTGGTAGGGGAGAATCTCGAGAGTGTATGGCGCAATCAAGGGCGCGAAGGCGAGATTGTACGAAGTGTAGAACAGGAAGATGAAGGCGATGACGGTATGAGCAGCGGAAATGTTCAGGGTGATGGCGTAGCGAGCAGCGCAAACGGTTTGAAGGATGAAGAAGACCAACATCCCAACGCAAGAGGAGATGAAAAAGATTCTTCGTCCGACATGTTCGATTAGCATGACGGCGGTGATGGCCCATGCCAGGTTCCAAATCTGGAGGATGCCGTTGATAAGGAGCTGGATTGTCGGATCGGTAATCCCAATGGTCTTGAACACTCCGTTGAGGTAGAAAGTGACGAGACCGTTCCCGGACCACTGAGAGAATAGAGCGACGGCGATGATGATCATCATACGCTTACGGTTACCGGGGGTCCTGAACAAGAGCGTCCAATGAACGGAGGATGCGATGCCCCTGTCGAGATTGATTGCGGCCTTGATTTCTTCGTACTCGTATCGAACGAGGGGACCCTGCTCGTTGCCATCGGCGTAGTAATAGGCCAAGACGCGGAGAGCCTCGGTGTCCCTGCCCTTGCTAACGAACCAACGGGGGGATTCGGGGCACAACCAGAGGACGAGTTGGAGGATGGAGGGGACAGCCTGAATGGCGGATGGAATCCTCCAAGACCAAGAGGAATTGATCTTGGAAGTCCCGAAGGTACTCCAAGCGACGGTGATAGAACCAGAGTACCAGAGGGAGTTGTAGAGGACGGTCAAAGGAGCGCGGTAAGAAGGGTAGGCCAACTCGGTGATCAACACGGCGGCGCCAGTGTGTGCGAAGGTGAGACCGAAAACCGATGAGGAAACGGGCACCGATGAACATATTAACGCTCTGGGAGGCGGTCTGTATGACAGTAACGATGACCTATCGAAATCCATGGGAAGTCAGTGACCGGTTTGTTGGCGAAAGTGTGATCGGAGGCAGACGCACCATGATATATACACCAAACAAGACTGCGGGGCGGCAACCAATACCGTTGGAAAGATAGGGAGTGAACGACAATCCGGCCAACGAGCCAATGTTTTGAATGGCATTTAACAAACCCAACATGGTACTTCCGGGTAGTTGAAGGCGTTCTGGGGAAGTGACTAGAGACCGTTCATCATACTTCCGTCGAAACCATCGGTCGAGGAGTGATGAGAAGGAGGGCAATCCACGCGTTAAGTATGATGATTCTGAGGTCGAGAGTGTAAAATTAGCAGGGGGGAGCGGACAAAGAGCGAGAAGGATGTATGAAGTACCTGAGCAGGTGGGTGTAACCCGCAGGACCATCGGCGGCGACTGCAACAACGCCTATTTCGTGTTTGTGGAATAATGGGGGGGGGTGTCTGGGGGAGGCGACTGGTCAAGCGAATGCAGAGAGGGAGGGGCTGGGTTTTATCCTCACAACCGCAGGAGGTGCGTTTCGTCTCGTGTCCATTTCGAATCGTGTTTCCGCCCTGGATTCAAAGCTTCGAAATGTCGGGGTCGGAAAGGTGCCGCGAGCTACATAAGTCGCATGTCTGGGCTGTTGGTTTGGTCAACGTCGGGTGGGTGACGGGGGCAAAGGCTCCGAAGACTTGGACTATAAGTAATCCGAAAGCAATTCCAAAGATCGTCGGTCACCCAGCAGATCATCTCCCATGGCACTCCTGCTGACGCACGACAACACCAGAATGCGAATGTCCTCGAGTCCTATGCTCCGCTAGACAAGCGTTGTCTACTCGGGCGGATCGTTCGGGTTATCAGGTCTGTCGCCGAGCCTTGTCACTGCTTCCATCTGGCCGATTGAGCTCCCGATCGCGTTGTGATGCTTGCCACCCACGACTCAGGCTGAAGGGGAGCCGGGAGCTCAACGTTCGACGACACCACCAAATTCCATGTCATCGCAACGACGTCCGACTCAGGGGATTTCCGCGACACCGCGGAAGGCCAAGTCTCCCACTTCCGTTCGATAATGCGCACTCAACCCGTCGGCATTCATCGTCACGTACACATTCTGGCCGTACACCGTGAACGGGGTTCAGGTTCCCATGCAGGATATTTGGGCCAAGTTGGAGAGGATGTATGGGTTGGATGTTCTTGAATACGGCGTGAGTCTTTCGTTCCTTGTACTTCTCCCTTGTGTGGGGTTTTTCAACCGAATCGCTTGTTCTATTGGCATGACTGACATACTCGTTCCTTAATTTTTCCTCATACCACCGCCCCCACATCCTGCTTCAGGCCTGTCGCGTCTTCACGTTCGTAGGAGTTCGCCGGCGATGATCCTAACTCCCGTCCCAAATCCCCACCTCCGGATGAAAACTCCGTAGTGCATCCAAGCTTGGAAAGAGAATTTAACCCATTCGCTCACAACGAATTCTTCGAGTCCTACTTTACAGCTCGACGCGCCCGACCCGTCTTCGATGCTTCGACACCAATACCAAGTCCCCACCAGCACCGGTAACACACCAGATTCCAGTGTAAGAGGGAGCGACGTCGGGAATAAGCAGAAGAGGTGAGTACCGAGTGTGTCCAACTGTCGATCCATCTCTGTGTCTCCCCGACGAGCGTTGGAAGTTGCGGACTCTTAGACTGGATCATGGATGGGAAGGTGAGGGACGTTGGGGTTGGAGTGCTCGCTTGGGTTACGGTGTGGCGTGTGCGGCACGGTAGGAGAGACCCGCTGAGATTAAGCCCGGTGACAAGACGGAGAGGGTGCAGGACAGTCCAGAATCAGGCGAAGATCATCCTCCGAGTCCGAATGCCCCGGCTGCGCTCGAGGGCATCGCTCCACCGACAAGTAGGAAGTATCCGAGGCGTCGTTACTCGAGCCTGTTCACGACAGTGGGAGAGGATAGATTCTGGGTGGTGGGGCAATCTGCAGGATTTTGAGATGTCGGTCATTTCGAGCGTCGGGTACATTTACGTTCTTCCCTGTTGGAGTATTTTGCTCTGAATCGATTATATTCCCTCCGGGACTGTGCGTCTCTTGATCTCACCATTACCCTTATATCCTCTGAGCAGTTGACAATGAGGGGCGATCGAATGCAACCCCCAAGACCTTTGTGTCAATAGATGTGAAGACGTCGGGGGAGGCAACCTGAGGGCTTAAGCACACACGGGGGCACGCTCTTCATGAGGAACGTTGGACCATTCGGAACCGCGGCAAAACCTGAGTTGGAATCAACACCCTTTGTCCTCACGCGGCAACAACTTGAGTAGGCGGGTGCTGTCCATCAACAATGTGCTTAGGGGTTCCGTGGGACAGATCGAGGCGAGCGACTTGGAAATCACTGTATTGCTAAAGCAGGGGGAACAGACGATCCGGGGGGCAGATCAACGACAAGCTGCGGGACACGAATACGGAACGACGTGGGTGAGTTGAGTTTGACAGGAGGAACAGAGCATTGGGAGACACAGGGAATGAGAGGATGAGGCGTTGGCAACTCGCGGGAGGACCTATCTGAAGAACTCGACGCCACCGTCAAAGTTATTAGTCGGTTCTCCGGGCTTGGAGAGAAAGGTTAACGCGTGCAGGAAGGAGCACCGCCTGTAAAGGCTTACCGTTGCCCATTTCCTCGACGATCTGCCGGAGGAGCTTTCTACAGTCCTCCACGTCCTCCGCAGCACCGGACTTCTCATCAATTTCAGGGTCACGCAGAGCCTCAGACTTTACCGGTTACCCCCTGGAACGGACGTAATCGATCCAGGGCCCAGCCTGCATCCCTATCGCACGACTGAGGTAGTATGTATTGTTGCCTGCATGTGACTTGGCTCGTTCAACGTGAGTGTGTTCATCGCAAAACCCGTAGTCATTGAAAAGCAGATGGACTAGGGTACAGTGAATCGGAACCAGCTGATCGTCCCAGCTGGAAGAGATCCAATTCCGAGGCCCGCCCCAAAACGGCGAACGCTCTCTCCCCTGCCCCCGGAATGGCACATCCCGCCAAGGACATTGACCACCTTTATCGAGGACTAGCTCGGCAGCACGGGACGTGGCCTCCTCTGCGGCGGGGGGCTGATCGCCTTGAGGCAACAACCAAGCGAGGTCATCCAAATACCGCTTTTGGTGGGACAGGGGAGTGAAAATAGCGCGGGGCCCTTTGGGCGGAGATGGTCTCGGAGTCGTGCGAGCATCGTGGTGGATTCATCGGTTCGATAGGTCATGCAAAGAACGCGGAACTTGTCGAGGACGTCTGTTCCGTCTGGGATGGTAGGAAACAGCCATTTGAGGTTGTTCTCATCGATACCTTGAGAGAAGAAGGCGACGACTGTGAGAAGCGCCCGGCATCAGACTTGCAGGCGCTGAGCGTCAAAGCCACGAGGTCAATCACCCACTATCACACCACCATCTGCGCTGATTCACCGCCAATATGGACGACATACGAGCTTCACTCTCCAGAACGAAGAAGAAATTCAAGCAGCGACTAACGGGGAAAAAACGCAAGCCCGACGGAACGGGGGATGACCCCGGTGGGGAGATGACTGACTCGGCGCCTTCGCTTCCGCAACCAGAGCTTTTTTCGACGGATCGACCCCCACAACCGGATGGGCCAGAGTCTGTGCCAGCACGCGGAAGCGATAACTGTCAAGAAAGGGGAGAGATAGACATTGACGGAGGGGAAGCTAGCCAGATGGATTCGCGCTCACGCTCGGACGTCGAGGTTGCGGTGGGAAGTGGACGCAGCGGAGAACCTGAGGGGGTCTATCCTCCTCCATCCTCTCCTTCGGTCTCGCATGGTGCGGAACCCGACAGTACGTGAACGTAGTTTTTTTAGTCGCTGCCTCTGACTGTTTCTTTTGACATCGTAGACACTTCTGGCCTTCCTGATCGTGGACCAGAGGTTGTTCATCCCGACGAGACCCTCGAACCGAGCGCCGACGCGGACGAGAAGAACTCGAACACTAACTCTACTGTGTCCAATGTCATGGCAGAATTGTTCCGTGAGGTGGGAGGCTCCGCAGGTGGCTTCGGTCCGCTCAAGTTTCTCGCAAGATCTCTCTGCTCTATTCTCGACAACTGCGAGGTATGGCCTCCTTCACGGACATTCAATTCCCAGCACTTACGGTTGTTCTAGGGGACGGAGGTGAATGAACGCGCCATTGAATCATTGGCTCCCAGGATCAGAATGCTTTCTGGATCGCTGTCCGCACCTATCCTTCCGGGTGACGTCAATGAGGAGGGGAGGGCAAACAAGCTGGAGCGGTGAGGTCGCATTTCCCGAGATCGAGAGTCGGGTCTGACGCATGGGGATTACCAGGGGATTGAAGGAGATTGGTCAAGTTATGGACTCGATGGTAACCCAGAAGGATCTTGGACTTTTCCTCGAAAAAACAGAGAATGCACAGAAGCTTAACGGTCTGGTACAAGACATTCGTTATACTTTGATGGACTATCAGGTTGGCTCTCCCAAAGGACCTGTCTTCGTCATAACTAACATGTACTTAGACTTCGTTGCAACGAGACATCTACAGCGAGGGCTGCCAGCAGATCGTGAGCCTTATTCCCTTACAGTCTTACCCTATGTAGTGACTTGCGAATAGGCAGATGCAGATCACCATCGTCTGGAAAAGATGTCTCACACCGCTGGCGCCGGATACCGTTCCGGGAACAGGCAGGGGTGCCTGAGGGGAACTAGGACGGACATACTACTGCAGCTCGAATATTGGCTGGGGGACGAACGAGACCACCGGGTGTTCTGGCTGAATGGCCTTGCGGGGACCGGAAAGTCGACCATTGCCCAGACATTCGCCGAGATCAGCTTTGCAGATGGGAAGCTCGGCGCAAGTTTCTTCTGCTCGCGAGACTTCGAGAACAGAAGCAACCTTCAAGCAATCTTCCCAACTCTCGCTTTCCAACTCGCCTATCGCTACCTCCCATTCCGAGAGCGGTTGATCCAAGTCTTGAGGGCTGATCCTGACGTTGGACAGGAATCCCTCTGTTCCCAGATGGAGAGGATCATTGTTGGTCCGTTAAAAGCCACCCGGATCCGGACGCTCATCATCATTGATGCCCTAGACGAGTGTAAAGATGACGAACCCGCCTCTGTCATTCTCTCCGTGCTCTCTCGCTACGTAGACGAGATCCCGAACGTTAAATTCTTCATCACTGGTCGTCCGGAGCCCCGGATCCGCTCTGGGTTTCGCCTCGAGTCACTCCGGCCCATCACAGAGGTGTTCAGACTGCACAGTGTTGAATGTTCCTTGGTGGATGGTGATATCAAGCTGTTCTTCAAGACTCGGTTGACTGAGATTGCTAAGGCCCGAAGTGACTGCAACTTTGCACAAGACTGGCCAAATCCATCAGACATAGACATTCTCTGCAAGAAGGCAGCAGGATTCTTCATCTATGCTTCGACAGTGGTGAAGTTCATCATATCCAAGAACCGCACACCCACCGAACAGCTGGAGCAGATTATCTCTCTCCCACAAAGTACTGCTCATGAAGGAAGGTCTGGGATTGACCTCCTCTACATCCAGGTCCTGGAGCAAGCAGTTGATGACATGGATGCAGACACTGAGGAAATCTATTCTCGCTTCAGGAGAGTGGTTGGTGCTGTGTTGCTTGTCCTTAACCCCCTTTCAACAACTGCACTTTCAGACCTGCTAAGGGTGTCAGATGTCTCCACCACCCTCCGCCCCCTCCACTCTCTTCTCCTTGTCCCAGATACCATAGATGACCCCATCCAAGCCTTCCATAAGTCATTTCCTGACTTCCTCATGGATCCAGTCCGGTGTAAAAGTGAACAATTTTTTGTGGACCCTGCAGTTCACCATGCAGAAATCCTACTGTCATGCCTTCACCTGATGAAGGAAAGGTTGAAGAGAAATATCTGCAACCTGGATGGCCATACACCTCTTGGTGATGTCAAAGATCTTTCAGCCTGCTGTAAGGACCACATTGGAGATGCCCTGAAATATGCCTGTTGCTTCTGGACAAACCACCTTCTGATGATCCCTGGAAACATCTCCTGTATCAAGCAAGTGGATGAGGCAATCAGCCAGTTCTTCACAACATGCCTGCCATATTGGATTGAGGTCCTTGCACTGACAGGGAATCTTGGAGCTGGGGTTCATGCCATAAATGATGTTGAGAGATGGTGTGCTTTGGTGAGTGCTGGGCAGAACTGTTTGTCTATGCTTGTATTGACATCTATCAGGCAGGAGTTGTGTGCCAGTGGACAACTGACAGCCAGAGGCTCATCCTAGAACACTTTGATGCAATCTGTGGTTCACCCCCTTATATCTATAATTTTGCCCTCCCAATTTCACCATCTTCATCCTGGCTCCATCAGTACTACAGGAGAGAGTTCTCACAAGGGATCCAAGTGGTTAAGGGGATTTCAGCTGGATGGGGAGCATGTCTCCGCACAGTTACATTAAATGGTCACTCAGGCATCCTTATATGCTGGAAGGATGCTGTTGCAGTTGCTTTAGATTCTGGTTCCATCATTATTCTTAATGCCATCACAGGGACCCAGGTGGCTATTCTTTCTGGGCATACTGGTTCAGTGTTCTCCCTTGTCTTCTCACCAGATGGAACATCACTTGTATCTGGTGGTAGTGATAAGACCATCAAACTGTGGGATATGAAGACTGGTGGGGTTGTCAAGACCTTCCAGGGCCATACAGACTCAGTTTATTCTGTCTCCATCTCACCAGACTGCACCACAATTGCTTCAGGATCTTGTGATGATACAATCTGTTTGTGGGATGTTCAGACAGGGGGGTGCCATCACATCATAAAGCAGTGGGATTATGTGGACAATATTTGCTTCTTTCCCTTACACCCTAATCACCTCATATTTCAATCTGGTGGCCAAATCAGGCAGTTGGACATCAGTAGTCAACAAATTGCATCCATATCTGATGGTAAATATATTGCTTTCTCCTTGGATGGTACCCAGTTTGCTGTGTGCAGAGGCTCAACTGTTGAGATCCAAGACTCTAATTCTAAAAGAATTGTGGCTAAACTCCATATGGCCAATAGAGATGCTGAGTGCTGTTGTTTCTCCCCTGATAACAGGACTATTGCAGTGGCTAGTTATCTTACCATCTATATCTGGGACATCACTGGCTCAGACCCTCACCTCCTTGAGACCTTTGTTGGCCATACCATATCTATTGACTCCCTTGTATTTTCCTCCTCTTCCTCCCTCATCTCAACATCCCTGGATGAATCAGTTAGATTCTGGAAGATTGATACTTCACCCAGAGATCCAGTTCCAGCCAATCCAAAACCTCTACCCCTCACTTCAGCTCCAATCAAGTCCATCACTCTGCAGGCAAAAGATGGTATTACAATTTCAAGCCATTCAGATGGAATGGTAAAGACCTGGGATCTCTCAACTGGCCTCTGCAAGTCATCTTTCCAAATTCTAGCCAAAGATCCCCACTGGATGGATACCTGCCTAATCAATGACATGTTGATCTCTGTTTTGTGCACAGATGAGAAGATCTGTATCTGGGATACTGAGAAAGGAGATCTCCTCAGGACAGTGGATATATCTGGAAAAGAGATCATGGATTTCAGAATGTCAGGGGATGGATCTAAAGTCTTCTGCCTGTATGATAAGTCCATTGAAGCCTGGTCAATATTGACAGGGGAGGTTGTAGGAAAAGTGGAGTTTCATGGTTCCATATATGGAGATTCCTTCTTAGCCATTGATATCACAAGAGTCTGGATTCATCCCCATCATGCAAAATCAATTTTGGGGTGGGATTTTGGGATTTTAGATTCATCTCCTGTAGAACTATCAGTCACATCCAGAAATGGGCCCCACCTAGATTTCATTGGTGGTGTCAGGATGCTGAGGTCACCTCTACCTGGGATTGAAGATACAGTCACTAAGAATGTGGTTTTACAACTGCCTGCAAGACTTGCATGGTGTTCAGATGGACAGTGGGATGGTCAGTATCTGGTTGTTGGTTATGACTCTGGAGAAGTTTTGATTCTGGAATGTAACCATATACCTCACTAGGATCTGTAGCTTATGTATTCTATCCATTCATTTCTGCAATTCTATGTATTAAAAATTTCCTTGCCAGATGAATAAAACACTTACAGTTTGTATAGTACAGCCAATCACTAAGACATTCATCTAAATCCATGTGGTCTTGCCCTACAGTCAGTCTTCTTGGGGCACTCAAATTCCTTGAAAAGTTCCCAGGCTCTTGGGTTTCTTCTATCACTTGGAGGCTAATGAGAACCAAACCAATGATGAACAGGTGGTCTAGTAGGAGTTCTGTCAGAAGAGAGTGAGCATCAAATCCCATGATACCATTAGATGATACAGGGGTATTTATTGATTGTAACCTATCCAAGGGTTTGCAAACAAACAAGACATGGACATTATACCAGTCCCCTTGACTGTGTTCAGATTATACACCACAATCAAAATGTTTATTGTTAGCCACCCTCATGTAAAGAATGTTCAAAAGGTAACAGGACTCATGTTTATGTAAGTGAAGGTACTAGCAGGAGTGTCTGTGATTGAATTGACTGGCTCTTCAGACACTCTGAAATCACAAAGTTTAATATGCCCTCTGGAATTGAAGAGAGTGAACAGGGAACATGCATACCTTCTTGGTCATAGTTGGAAGGGGTGGGTGCACGGTCGACAAGTCGCTCGCTCACACGATGACACTTGCACCCTCTGCGGGCTTGAGTGGTATCAACTCCTCCATCAATATCCTAATGCTCCTCCCACCGATCCCCACCCTTGCCGTCCGTCCCATCGAGAGTGCGAACCCTCATCGCGTCGGCAACAGTCTTCACTTCCCCCAATACACAAGACCTGTCCGCTCTTGACCAGGTTTCCGCCGAATACCATCTTCACCTCGCGGAAGAGATACTTCATCCTCGCTGTGTCGTCGAATTCCTTCCTCTTGCCGAAGAGGGAAAGAGCTTGGTCTTGGATGGCCTGGACGTCCGAGCACTTCTTTGGCTCACCAGGGGCGATGAGCGATCCAAGGCAGTTCAAGAATTCGTTGCACATCTTCCTTTCTCCTTTGAACTTCAGGCTTTGCATGCTTCGGAGTAATCGATGAGGATTGAGGATCCGGGAAGTCGCAACCCAGTCGAACACTTCTTGGGCCGTGGTGAAGCCCCGTTCGTGGATATCGCTAGCAAGACGAAAGAAATTGAAGCTCTCGAGATGCGACTTCGTCAGGTGTATATGTGGAGGATCGGGGATGTAAGTCTCGTAATGAAAATGCTAATGTATCCAACATATCAGTAGACGAATACCAAAAATTAGGGATCATCCCACCTTTAACCCAGCGACGGCCCACGTGAGTCCCACAGCCTTCACCGACACACCCGGGATCATCCTCAACTCTCGACGTTTTCGGAGAAGTGGAGGTCGATATGGATGTACGATTGTTTCAGGTCCAACCTCCCCTCACTGTCTTCTGGTCGAGAACGAAGTGCTGGATCCCTTGCCGTCGGACGGGTATCACGTAGTTAGACGTGCGATCTTTCGATAAGGGGAGACTGGACAGACCCAAGAGCCTCTTCGATCTCCGCGAAGGTGACACGCTCCGATAGTGGGATACCCTCCTTGATGTTCTCTGGCTGACCGCGATATCCAGATCTCCGTAATCAAGATTCCCGGAGGCTTCGGGTGGGATGGCGACGAGGTGGTATAGAGACCCGACACGGGATACGATCCGAGCTTTGAGGGAATTGTCGAAGGCCGGAGAAATTCTGGGAACACCGCGGTAAGCAGCCGCTCAGAGAACACGTTTCCGACCATGTCGAGAGTGTGGCGAGGGGAAAGGTTCGTGGAAGAAGGATGACGTAGGGTCGACGTACATTGAGTAGTACCCCGTTGCGTGTCGAATAAACGCGCTGGCCAAAATCCACGGTGTGGTTCACCATTTCGACTTTGGTCTCAGTGCCAATTGTCGCCTTGGTCTCGATTGTCGTGAAGAGTGTCGAGGATGGAACGCGGTCGTCGCGAGGGTCAGATCGAGAGTTTGGCCGTCTGTGCGAGCGCTTGTGGGTTCGAGACCTGCCTGCCCCTGGTCACTGCCCCTGGTCAAGGCTTTTTACGGCGTCGTATGCAGACACGGAGCTCACACTCAATGCCCATGATGGAATTCATCATACTTATCAGAGGGGACAGCACTCAACACCCTCTTGACTGTCTCCGGCATCTCAACCCCATCCTTGTCATTTTCACCCGATTCCGGCCTTGGGTGATGTGCTTCCAAGAATATTCTAACTCACAAGAGATACTCACGCAGGCAGGAGGAATACTGGCGGACAATTCTGAATTATCTGTGCGGATCTCGCGCCGTCCAGATAAGCGCGAACACCGGCGTTCTCGAGCAGCGGGTCGAGCAGATTGGGTTGTCAAGAGGTGTCCGGTCGCATTTCATGTCAGCCGGGGATGTATTAAATTGGCTGCGGGTGCGTAGCTCACATTACGGTACCATCGACTTATGATTCCGTCTGAACACCATCTCGGTGTCTCTCGTCTATTGACTTCTCAAACCTGATCGCAACGATACGAACAATACGAAGCCTGAATCCTCTCCAGGTGAATCCGATTCCATCGGTGGTTAGCGGTGTGCTCACGACGGAAATCAGATGCGGTGTGCCGCTCGAGATTACAAACATTAAGTAAAAGGATGGGGGAGTGGACGCAGCTCCTCACTCAGTTGCAAGAGGGCTGGGAGAAGTACGGCGTTGAGCTCAGCGTCAAGGCGTTGCGCAAAGAGGTCAGGTTTTACCTCTTTCAAGGTCCCATCCGTTATCAATACCTCCTGCAGATGGTGGCGAGGGGCCGTGACGGCTTGATGTCCAGCCAGCCTCTCTTCGTCGAAAGACATACAGACACTCTTGCAGTCCAAAGGAGCGTCGGCACCCCCCCCCCCCGATCGTCTATATGGTAAACCCCCCGGGTTCGCCGCGCGGTCAGGGCAATTCCACACAACGGAGAATTCAAATTCGGCGGCAAGAATTCCGGAACTGGAACAGCCACCCCAACGAGCGTCGGAAGTCGCGGGTCCTAATACTAGACCATGAATAGGAAGAAGGGTAGGGACGTTGGGGTTGGAGTGCTCGCTTGGGTTACGGTGTGGCGTGTGTGTCACGGTAGGAGAGACCCGCCGAGATCAAGCCCGGTAACGAGATGGAGAGGGTACAGGACAGTCCGTGACAGGTGAAGATCATACTCTGAATCCGAATACCCCGGCTCCGCTCGAGGGCATCGCACCGTTGACACGAAGGAGATCTTCGAGGCGTAGTCTCTTGAGCCTGTTTACGACAGTGGGAGAGGATGAATTCTGGGTGGTGGGACAATCTACAGGATTTTGAGACGCTGGTTATCATGAGAGTCAGGTACACTTACGACCTCGCCTCCTGGAGCACCTCGCCCCGAGCCGACTGCACTGCCGAGGCCGCGCGCCTCCTGGTTCCGCCACCACCCTCCCGCCCTCCGAACAGCCGATAATGAGGTGATTCAATACAACCTCCAGGACCTTCGTGTCGATATCCATCGACGCGAACGTGTGAAGGGGGACGGTCCGGGGACTTATCACACCGGGAGGCATACTCTTCGTGAGGGACGTTGGCATCAAGGTCCACCGTCTTTGGGCAGAAAAAGCTTGAGTGGGCATGCGTTGTCCGTCGACGATGTGCCAGAGAGTTCCGTGGGACAGCGACCAACGGGTTTTCAATCTACCGTTGTTCAATCGGGTTCTATCTCATCCGTAGCGTAGCAGTCAAGGCAAGAAACTTGGAATTGATGGTATTGCTAAACCAGGGGAAACGGACGATCCAGGATGCAGAACAATGACAAGTGGCGGGACACGAATATGAGGCGATGTAAGCGAGTAGAAGTCGATAGGAGGAACGGAGGATTGGGAGAAACCACGGCGGACGGAACGAGAGGATGAGGTGTTGGTGACCGGTGGGAGGATTTATCTGGGGAACTCGATGCAACCGTCAAAGTCATTGGTCGATTCCCCGGGCTTGGAAAGGGGTTAACACGCGCAGGAGGTGGTACCGTCTGCAGGGGCTTACCGCTGTCCCTTTCCTCGTTGATCCACCGGAGGGTGTAATCTTGGATTACACTGAGGACGACAACGACGACAACGCCAAGACGGCCGACCGACATACGATCGCCAAGACTGACATACAGGTCGCGCAACAAACACATGCTAGACAAACTATATCACATGTCAGGCTCCAATCCTTCGAACGAACCAACGAGAGCACCATATATAAGACACGCCTAGAGTATCGTAGCGAGCATCTGTTCTCTCTTTACCGAATCCTCACGACGTTGCCCTGTCTTTTGAGTGTTGCTACCATACGGTAGCTTCCAGAGGGGCTGTCTACGGTCCTCTGCACCCCGGGCCTCTCATAAACTTCGGCATCGCGCAGAGCCTCAGACTTTGTCTCCTCGAACAGAAATCGTCGACTCAAAGCCCAGCCTATAGTTCCATCGTACGACCCAGGTAGTACGCGTCGTTGCCGGCGTGTGACTTGGCTCGTTGAATGTGAGCGAGTGCATCGTCGATCCTGTCCTCGTCGAAAATCGGATGGGCCAGGGAGCAATGGATCCGAGCCAACGATCGTCCCAACCGAAATGGGACGCAATTCCGAGAGCCGCCTCGAAATGGCGGATAGACTTCCCTTGGAAGGGTATATCCAGTCAGGAACGCAGCGGAAATTGATCACCTTTCTCAGGATCGGTCGTGCGGGATGCGACGTCGGGCCGGCCGTCTTGACAAGTAAGACCACCCAAACACCGCTTTCAGTGGCGCAGATGGGCAGAGATGGCCCTGGAACGATGCGAGCATCGTGGTGGATCCATCGCCTCGGTATGTCGTAGAAAGAACGCGGAACTTGTCAGAGCAGTTTATTCCGTCCGAGATGGTGAGAAATAACCGTTCGAGATTGTTCCCAACGACACCCTGCCAAGAGAGGGCGTCGGACGACCGCGAGAAGCGGTCGACACCAGAGGATCACGCATCACGCATTGCATCCGCGTCGAAGCCACGAGGCCAATCATCCACTATCGCACCACCATCTACGCCAATCCATCCGACACCAACATGGGCAACATACAGAGTTCACTCTCCAAAACGAAGAAGAAAGTCAAGCAGCGACTCCCGGGGAGAAAACGCAAGCCAGACGGAACGGGGTCTGACCCCGGTGAGGGGAGGGCTGACTCAACAAGCTCACTTCCTCGACCAGAGCCTCACGTCGTAGCGGGCGAAAGTCGCAACCGAGAACAGGATGGAGCCGACGCAGCTGGAGAGCCAGTTTCTTCGAAGGATCCACCTCCCCACCCGGATGGGCCAGGATCTGTGCCAGCGCGTGGAGACGATAACAGCCAAGAAGGGGGAGAGGCAGACGTCGACGGAGGGGAAACCAGCCAGAGAGAATCACACCCACACCTGGACGCCGAGATTGTGGTGGGAAGTGGACGTAGCGAAGAACTTGAGGGAGTCCATCCCTCTCCTTCCACTCCTTCGATCCCGCGTGGTGGGACGCCTGACAGTACGTGGACACGGTCGTCTCAGCTATCGCCTCTGATTGTTCCTTCTGACAATGTAGATTCCTCTACCCTTCCTGATCGTGGCCCAGAAGTTACTCATTCCGACGAGTCCCTCGAACCGAGCGCCGCCGCGGACGAGAAGGAATCCAACTCCAAATCTACCACGTCTGCCACAGCCGAATTGCGTGGGGTGAGAGACTCCGCACATGGCTTCGGTCCGCTCAAGTCCGTCGCGACGTCCCTATGCTCCATTCTCGACAATTGCGAGGTATGGCCTCTCTCCCACACATTCTATTCCCCGCGCTCACGGCTGTTCTAGGGAACGGAGGTGAATGAACGTGCCATAGAATCATTGGCTCCCAGGGTCAGAATACTTTCGGAATCGCTTTCCGTACCTATCCCTCGGGGTGAAATCAATGAGGAGGAGAGAACAACCAAGCTGGAACGGTGAGGCCGCATTTCCCAAGATCGAGAGCCGGGTCTGACGCATGGGGATTGGCAGGAGATTGAAAGAGATTGGTCAAGATATGGACTCGATAGAAAGCCAGATAGATCTTGGACTTTTCCTCAAAAAACCCGAGAACGCACAGAAGCTTAACGGTCTGGTGCAAGATATCCGCTATGCCTTAATGGACTATCAGGTCTGTTCTCCCAGAGCGCCCGCTCCCGACGTAACTAACATATGCACAGACTTTGCGACAACAAGACATCTACAATGAGGGCTGCCAGGAGATCGTGAGTCTTACTTCTTTACGGTCCCACCCTTCGTAGTAACTTGCAAATAGGCAGATGCAGATCACCATCGTTTGGAAAAGATGCGCCACACCGCTGACGCTGGATACCGTTCCGGGAACAGGCAGGGGTGCCTGAGGGGAACCAGGACGGACATACTCCTGCAACTCGAACGCTGGCTGGGGGACGAACGAGACCACCGGGTGTTCTGGCTGAATGGACTTGCGGGGACCGGGAAGTCAACTATCGCTCAGACGTTCGCCGAGATCAGCTTTGCGGATGGGAAGCTTGGCGCGAGTTTCTTTTGCTCGCGGGACTTCGAGGACAGAAGCAATCTCCAAGTGATCCTCCCAACTCTCGCTTTCCAACTCGCATATCGGTACCTCCCATTCCGAGAGCGGTTGATCCAAGTCTTGAGGGCCAACCCTGACATTGGACGGGAATCCCTTTGTTCCCAGATGGAGAAGATTATTGTTGGCCCGTTAAAGGCCTCCCGGATCCGGACGCTCATCATCGTTGATGCCCTGGACGAGTGCAAGGACGAGGAACCCGCCTCCATCATTCTTTCTGTGCTCTCCCGCTACGTGGACGAGATCCCGAACATTAAATTCTTTGTCACTGGTCGTCCAGAACCTCGGATCCGCTCCGGGTTTCGCCTCGAGTCACTCCGACCCATCACAGAGGTCCTCAGACTACATGGTGTCAAACGTTCCTCAGTGGATGATGATATCAAGCTGTTCTTCAGGACTCAGTTGACCGAGATCGCTAAGGCCCGAAGTGACTGCAACTTGGCACAAGACTGGCCAAACCCATCAGACATCAACATTCTCAGCAAGAAGGCAGCAGGATTCTTCATCTATGCTTCAACAGTGGTAAAATTCATCACATCCAAGAACCACACACCCACCAAACAGCTGGACCGGATTGTCTCTCTCCCAGAAAGTACTACTCATGAAGGAAGGTCTGGGATTGATCTCCTTTACACCCAGGTCCTGAAGCAGGCAGTTGATGACACAGATGCAGATGCTGAGGAAATCTACTCCTGCTTCAGGAGAGTGGTTGGGGCTGTGTTACTTGTCCTTAACCCCCTTTCAATAACTGCACTCTCAGACCTACTGAGAGTGTCTGACATCTCCACCACCCTCCGCCCCCTCCACTCTCTTCTCCTTGTCCCAGATTCCACAGAGGACCCTGTCCGAGCCTTCCACAAGTCATTCCCTGACTTCCTCATGGATCCACTCCGGTGCAGAGATAAACAGTTTTTTGTGGACCCTGCAGTCCACCATGCAGAAATCCTACTGTCATGCCTTGAGCTGATGAGGGAAAGGTTGAAGAAGAACATCTGCAACCTGGATGACCATGCTTATCTTAGTGATATCAAAGATCTTTCTGCTCTCTGCAAGGCCCACATTGGAGATGCCCTGAAATATGCATGTTGCTTCTGGACAAACCACCTTCTGATGATCCCTGGCAACATCACCTGTATCAAGCAAGTGGAGGAGGGAATCAACCAATTCTTCACAACATGCTTGCCATATTGGATTGAGGTCCTTGCACTGACAGGGAATCTTGGAGCTGGGGTTTATGCCATCAATGATGTTGAGAGATGGTGTGCTTTGGTGAGTGCTGTGCAGAACTGTTTGTTAGGTTTGTATTGACACCCATCCAGGCAGGAGCTGCATGCCAATGGACAGCTGACAGCCAGAGGCTCATCCTAGATCACTTTGATGTGATCTGTGGCACACCCTCCTATATTTATTGCTTTGCCCTCCCAATTTCTCCTCCTTCATCCTGGCTCCATCAGTGCTACAGTGCAGAGTTCTCGCAAGAGACCTGGGTGGTCAAGGGAGTCTCAGCTGGATGGGGAACATGTTTCCGCACAGTTCTATTAGATGATCGCTCAGATGTCCTCACATACCAGAAAGACACCATTGCAGTTGGTTTACATTCTTGTTCCATCATCATTCTCAATGCCATCACAGGGGTCCAGGTGTATGTTCTTTCTGGGCATACTAATTGGGTGCGATCCCTTGTCTTCTCACTAGATGGGACATCACTTGTTTCTGGTGGTTGTGACAATATCATCAAGCTCTGGGATATGCAGACTGGTGGGGTTGTCAAGACCCTCCAGGGCCATACAGGAATAGTTCAATCTGTCTCCATTTCAGCAGACTCCACCACAATTGTTTCAGGGTCTCATGACGAGACAATCCGTTTGTGGGATGTTCAGACAGGGGAGTGCCATCACATCATACAGCAAGGGGATTGTGTGCAGCATGCCTACTTCTTTCCCTTGGACCCTAAATACCTCATACTTGTATCTGGCTGGAAAAGCTGGCAGTTGGACATCAGTAGTCAGCAAATTGTACCTGTATCTGATGGTCATTCCATTGATTTCTCCTCAGATGGTATCCAGTTTGCTGTATGCAATGGCTCAGCTGTTGAGGTCCATGACTCTTATTCTAAGAGGATTGTGGCTAGGTTCTGTATGGCTGATTTGGGTTGCCGGTACTGCCGTTTCTCCCCTGATAACAGGGCTATTGCAGTGGCTAGTGGTGTGACTATCTATATTTGGGACATCACTGGCTCAGACCCTTACCTCCTTGAGACCTTCATTGGCCATACCTCATCTGTTAGCTCCCTTGAATTTTCCTCCCCCTCCTCCCTCATCTCAACATCCCAGGACAAATCAGTCAGGTTCTGGCATATTGGTGCTTTATCCAAAGGCCCAGCTCCAGCCAATTCAAAATCTATACCTACCACTTCAGCTGCAATCAAGTCCATCAATCTGCAGGCAACAGATGGCATTGCAATTTCAAACCATTCAGATGGAGTGGTGAGGGTCTGGGATATCTCAACTGGCTCCTGTAAGGCATCCTTCCAAACCCCAGTCAAGGATCCCCACTGGATGGATAGCCACTTGACTAATGGCAGATTGATCTCTGTTTGGAACACAGATAAGAAGACCTGTATCTGGGATACTGAGAAGGGGAAGCTCCTCAGAACAGTGGATATACATGATTGGATTATGGATTTCAGGATATCAGTGGATGGATCTCAAGTTTTCTGTCTGGACCTCAAAAAGATTAAAGCCTGGTCAATATTGACAGGAAAGGTTGTGGGGGAAGTGCAGTTTAGTAATTCCAGACATCTCAGGTCAATGTTGACCATTGATACCTTGGAAGTCTGGATTTATCTCGATGGCTCAGGCGCTTTAGGGTGGGACTTTGGGAACTTAGGCTCATCTCCTGTTAAACTATCAGCCACATCCAGAAATGGACCCCGCCTGGATTTTATTGGTGGTATCAGGCAGTATAGGTCACCCCTACCTGGGATTGAGGATACAGTTACCAAGAAGACAGTTCTCCAACTGCCTGCAAGACTTGTAACATGTTCAGATGCACAGTGGGATGGTAGGTATCTGGTTGTTGGTTATGACTCTGGAGAAGTGTTGATTCTGGAATGCAATCATGTACTTCATTAGAGCTCTGTAGCTCATGTATTCTGTCTACTCATTCCTATAATTCTATGTTCCAAAAATATCTTTTTCAGATAAATAAAACATTTACAGTTCATGTTGTATGATTAACTGCCAAGACATTCATCTAAATCCATATAGTCCTGTCAGTTTTCTCAGGGGACTCAAACTCCCAAAAATACCCAGGCTCTTGGTGACTTATCATTTGGAGGCCAAGAGGACCAAGCCAATGATAAACAAATAGTCTAGTAGAGGTTCTATTTTAAGACAGTGAGGATCAATTCCATGGTAACATTGGATGATATAGGGATATTGGTTGATTGTGACTTATTCAAAAATTTGCAAACAAACAGAATGTGGAAAACAACTGAGTTCACAAATATGATGAGGTATAAGAAGTGGGGGTGGGAGAGAATAGGACTGAAACAAGGCTGAGCAGAAATGAGCAGATGACAAGGGGCAGAGGCCACATGATTAATAAACCCCATAAATAAACAGATCAATATAGCTGCCAAGTGTCCAGGAATGCACCATCCATGATAGCATCAATACATCAAACCATTAACCAAGGCAACAAACACCTCACTGCAGTCCAGAAAAGGTACTCACTGGCAGCTCCTTTGGTGTTTCTGTGGCTTCAGGATCCTTTGACAAACATACATTCATGGACTCCTCAGTAGCTTTCAGGAACCTCACCTCTGGCTCCAACCTTGGCACCAGCTCACTGACAACATGGTACAGCAACTGCAAAATGCTCATCATCCCCACCCCACCCTGGAGGCTGACCCCCATACTCCTCTATCCTGTGTGGACCACAAACATCCACTTACCAGTAGACAAGGTTCCTTGAAGGTCTCCTGAATCTGAATTGTCCAGAGCCTGGTCTTCAGAGAGTGGGAATCCACCCAACACGACCTTGATCAAGGAAACTCCGAACAACCAGACATCTGGCTTGACAGCATGCTGGATCTCTTGAATGTGCTTGGGCTATACACCACGGTCACAGTGTCAATAGCCAGTCACACTCGCGTGAAAACACCCAAAGGGTGTTGAAACTTTATGTGTCAAGCTCGGAGTCGAACACGCGACTCCCAGAACCGGTATCGGTTGACGCTGTATAGCCATCCCGGACCGGTGCTCCATGTCCGGAGTTACGATATCACGATGTGTAATTGGCCCAGACTATAGACTGTGCACTTTGATCATTAGGATCAAACACGACCAAACATGGTCTGTGCGCACCATCATATTAGTATATATACCTGTCCTTAGACGACCTAATATGATATCGCTTCTTGTTCTCCCACCACCACTTCAACTGCTCTTCAAGCCTTTAGCTCTTTACCAGGTAAGGTAGAGTACAATGTATATATAGAATATATATTTGCTCAACAAAGGGGAGCGGCACTCACTTGTATGAGTGGGTTACTGATGAAAGTGTCGGCAATCGGGTTGATCAACTTTCCTGACACTCCAAAACCATAGGTTTTAACCTGTCCTCTGGAGTTGAAGAGGACATTGGGGGGCTCGATATCTGTGGAGTCGTAGGACGACAGAAACCACTCCGGCGTCAAGAATTCGCTCTCAATTGCGACACGGGGGAAGGGCGCAAAAAACGGAGCAGTCAAATAACTCACCACAGCGGTGAACGATCTGATGAACATCGTGCGTCAACCCCTCCGTCCAACAATCACGTATCCATGAACTCCATGTAGACGCAGATGCTGGGATCTGAGACCGATGAACACGCCATAGAGAGAAACAATATACGGCGAGTTGCAGTCATATACTATATACAGTGCCCGTAGAATATGTTTCCTCACAGATGTTTTTGTGCCAGCCAACACAATCTGCGTGTATGTATGGTTTATGGTTGGAGGGGAAAAAATAAAAGGGCGGCATGGGTCGACAAGCGATATAAGTTTCACAGGCAGGATGTGGGCGAACGGGAAACACGCGCACCTTCTTGGTCGTTGTCATCCCTGTGGGTATATGCTCAACCTTATTAACGTTCCCTCCATTCTCCCACCCGAGTTCCTAGATACCGTTCAAATCCTCTGGTGCAGGGTATGGGATACACCCATGAGGGTGTTTGAGTTCACTCGGATAAACCGTGTGATCTCTTGAAGTAGTCGTCGAAGCATCGATTGGTCAAATATCAATGTCAACAGTCAAAGATCTTGAAAGCAATCGAGGCACGAACGATGAGAAGGATAAGGATAAGAACAGGTAGCCTTGGTGTTATATATTGGTTGTTGTTTTGGCCATCATCAGAGATGGTTGGCGGAAACAGAGGTTCCGAACACATCGATTTTGAAGAACAATTTCAAGGAGGGCATGTGCGAAAAAAACTTAGGGCAGCCCCTCGCCAACGTGACGTGCGAAACGGGGTTTACCGATACGCGAAACGTGAAAAGGGGACGAAAGGGAAGTCGGAAGAGGGGCGGGTGTATGATCGACAAGTTGCCACGCTCACGCGACGGCAGTTGTACCCTCGACGGGCTTGGGTAGGATCAACTCCTCCTTCAACACCAACGCCAAGGCCTTCCTCTCTTCATCGCTCAACTTGATCATCTCTTCCCTCCAATCCCTGTCCTTGTCGTCGGTCCCACCGAGAACGCGAACCCTCATCGCGTCGGTGACAGCCTTCACATCTCCCCAATATACAAGACCCGTCCACTCCTTGACCATACTTCCGCTGAACACCTTCTTTGCCTCGCGGAAGAGATACTTCTCCCTAACTGCGTCGTCGAATTCCCCCCTCTTGCCGAAGAGGGAGAGAGCTTGGTCTTGGATGGCTTGGACGTCCAAACGCTCCTTCGGTTCACCAGAGGCGACGAGCGATCCGAGGTAGTCCAAGAAATCGCTGCACATCTTCCTTTCTCCTTTGAACCTCAGGCTTTGCATGCCTCGGAGTAACCGATGAGGATTGAAGAACCGGGAAGTTGCAACCCAGTCGAACACTTCCTGGGCCGTGGTGAAGCCCCGTTCGTGCGCGTCGCCGTCGAGGCCAAAGAAATCGAAGATCTCGAGGTGCGAGTTTGTGAGGCGGGTGTACGGGGGATCGGGGATGTAAGTCTCGTAGTGAAAAAGCTGATGGATCCGGCATATCAGTAGGCGAATACCAAAACGTGGGCATTACCCCACCTTTAACCCGCCGACGGTCCACGTGAGTCCCACAGTCTTCGCCAACATACCCAGAATCATCCCCAGTTCTCCGTAGGATTGGAAGAGGATTCGAGACCCCCAACTCTCGATGTCCTCGGAGAAATGGAGATCGATCTGGATGTACAATTGTCCCAGGTCCAACCCCCCCTCACTGACTGCCTTCTGGTCGAGAACGAAGTGCTGGATCTCGTCCTGTTGGATGGGTTTCGCGAAGTTTGACGTGCGATCTCCTGGTGGGGGGGTGCTGTGGGCAGGTCCAAGAGCGTCCTCGATCTCCGCGAAGGTGACGCACTCCGACAGAGGGACGCCCTCCTTGATGTTCTTCGGCTGACAGACAACGATATCCAGATCTCCGTAATCGAGCTTCCCGGGAGCTTCGGGTGGGACGGCGACGAGGTGGTACAGAGCCTCGAGACGAGGCACAATTCGAGCTTTGAGGGAATTGTAGAAGGTCGGAGACATTCTGGGGAAGACTGCGGTAGGCAGACGTTCACAGAACGCGTTTCCACCCATGTTGAAAGTGTGGCGGGGGGGAAAGGTTTGTGGAGGGAGAAGGATGATGGAGGGTCGAATCGCATTGAGTAATGTTCAGTTACGTGTTGGATAGGTGCGCTGGCTAAAATCTACGGTGGTGTTCGCCATTTCGACTTTGGTCTCGTTGACGATTGCCACCTCGGCCTCGACTGTTGCGAAGAGTGTCTAGGGTGGAACGCGGTCGTTGCGAGGATCAGACTGAGGGTTTGGCCGTCCGTGTGCGCGCTTACGCGTCCGGGACCTGCTCACCTCTGGTCAAGGCTGTTCGCGATGTCGTATGGAGATGTGAAGCTCTCACTCGACATTCAGGGTGGATTTGACATGTCGGAGCGGACGATTTGTTCACCGACGAAGCGAGTAAAAAGATACGGAACACTGAACTAGGACAAACGGGTGAGGCGCCCGAAAAGCGATGTCGATGAGCGCTCGTCGAGAGGGGTAATGTACAAGCACATCCAACAAGAAAAGTAACACGCATGCGTGGGACATGAGGTGAGAGAGAAGGTATGCTACAGGTTTTCACGTACTATACAGGAAATTTGAGTGAAGCCAAGTGACTTCCGAAACGACAAGAGAAATAATATCAACGACCTGGTAGCCGGGGTAAGAGAACGTGCGAATTGGGTCGGGTTAAGCCACCCGGATAAAATGCTTAATGGTCGGAGGTGGACTCCTTAGAATCCCTGTCGGTGGCAGGAAGGGCGCGAGCACAGATCTTTTCAACCTTCTCCTCGCCATCGAACAAAGCGGCGGTCTCCTCCAAGCTCAGGCCTTTTGTTTCGACGATGAAGAAGTAACAGAAGAATAATTCGAAAGCGAGCCAGCAGCAGTAGACGATCTGTAACAGAAAAGGTGAGGAACACATTTGCAGGCCACATAAACGAAGAGACACTTACGTAGTACTTCCAGCCAATGCTGCGAAGTGCGATGGGGTTGACGTACTGGTTGAAGATGAGGGACCCATAGATGGATAAGAGGAAGACGGTGAGGCCCTTGGAGCGGAGGTGGTAAGGGAGAATCTCCAGAGTGTACGGCACAATCAAGGGCGCAAAGGCGAGATTGTACGAAGTGTAGAACAGGAAGATGAAGGCGATGACGGCATGAGCAGCGGAATTGTTCAGGGTGATGGCATAGCGAGCAGCGCAGACGGTTTGAAGGATGAAGAAGACCAACATCCCAGCGCAAGAAGAGATGAAGAGGATCCTTCGTCCGACACGTTCGATTAGCATGGCGGCGGTGACAGCCCATGCCAGGTTCCAAATCTGGAGGATGCCGTTGATAAGGAGCTGGATCGTCGGATCGGTAATCCCAATGGTCTTGAACACTTCGTTGAGGTAAAACGTGACGAGACCGTTTCCGGACCACTGAGAGAACCAAGCGATAGCGATGATAATCATCATACGCTTCCGGTTACCGGGGGTCTTGAACAAGAGCGTCCAATGAACGGAGGATGCGATGCCCCTGTCGAGATCGATTGCGGCCTTGATTTCTTCGTACTCGTATCGAACAAGGGGATCCTGTTCGTTACCATCGGCGTGGTAATAGGCCAAGACGCGGAGGGCTTCGGTGTCCCTGCCCTTGCTAACGAACCAACGGGGGGATTCGGGGCATAACCACAGGAGGCTGAGTTGGAGGATGGAGGGGACGGCCTGAATGG
>Ga0307513_10001048_pt1 | contig 40170 bp, 51 predicted proteins | sample 15_EM_MG_FD_202174 | JGI IMG/M metagenome (GOLD analysis project Ga0307513, IMG submission 202174) | Populus trichocarpa ectomycorrhiza microbial communities from riparian zone in the Pacific Northwest, United States - 15_EM | ecosystem: Host-associated > Plants > Roots > Unclassified | place...
CGAACGGGAAATCAAGCCTAATTTCTCTTGCTGATTGGCTAGAGAGCAAGCAGGTGATCCAACAGTGGTATATTCGTCAGCGTCACCCCCTTGGCAACGGTCCCTATATACACAGTGCCTACGGTATTATAACGGATTCTTTGACGATCCAGGCTAACTGCTACCCACCATATCAACTCTGAACGTGTCCACTCAATCTTAACCTTCCGGATGCTAGCGTGCGCACTAGTCATGCACCATATACACACTATTCCTCTTTGGCACAAGCATCCTTGCAAATCTTACTATGACAAATGGGGAAGGCAAATCTTGGCTGAGAAGCACGAGTACCGGTGCTGTACTGTACGGTAGGGGAGCGAAAGGGGTTGGGAGGAAGCGTTTGAATTCTGCTTGCTGTGATGCTATCGTATCGTATCGTGCTGCGGTATCGTGCGGTCGGTCGGTTCGGTAATAATAATAATAAACTAGGGTATGGTAGAGTACCGGTACCGCTATCATATCATACTGAGAATTGACATCAAACCCACCACCATACGAAGCGAGAATCGGGACCGAAGGAAATGATCCGATTCGTTGGCTTTTCAGGGTTTTTGTTTTTTTCCGAAACCAAACGAGGCGAAACGAAACGAAACGAAACGGGTCCTGAAAAGTCCATGGTTGTCCTCCTCCAACCACCCCAGCGAGTGAGCGCTCCTCCTCCTCCTCCTCCTCCTCCTTCCTTCCTCAGGCTGCGCTAGCTACTGTAGCAATTGTGCTCGGACTAAACAAACATAACAAACAAAAACAAAAACAAATCCATTGAGGAAAGAAGAAAAAAATAAGGAAAAGGCAAAAGAAAAAGAAAAAAAGGACCAAATTTTAATAAAGTTTTTTTTTCCCTTATTATAATATTCAACTCGCCTACCCACACGCCGGCGCGCATCAGCGAGTAGGGTAAGCCCCATTCGCTCGGTTATCAGAAAAACAATAAATATCAAACTGGACTTCTGCCAGTTTCCTTTTGGGTTCGGTGCCGTAAGACACTGCCGTATCAGGGTCCATCCATCCATTCGCCCATCCATCCACCCATTCATCCCCCCACCCCACTCGCTCACACACACTCACCCCACCCCACACCCGGACCTCATCCCTCTCGGACACACACACACCACACCTGCATGCATGCATGCATGCAGACCGGGGGCAAAAGGGTTAGGGCTGGGATTTTCCTTTTCTTTTCTTTTTCTTTCCATCTTCCCATAATATCCACATTTTATTATTATTATGTCTTGCACTTGCCTGACCAATCGTAGTGCTCAGGAGCTACCCACCATTGATTGACTATTCTTTTCTTTTTTCTTTCCTTCCTCCCATTAGGGCTAGTTAAGTAAATATTGATATTGGCCAAGCAAGAAGTAATTATGGACGAAAGGGCCCACCCCCTGGCGAGTTCTTCCCCTTTCTCCCACTTCCTGGGGAAGGGGGAGAGGAGAGGGAGAGAGAGGAAAAGGAATTGGGTTATTGATAGGTTCTCAATGGTGCCGCGACTACCAAGTTTGATATTCTTTAGCTCTTCCTGTGATGCCAATACTAGAGCGGAGTGGGTCCTCTGCTGTCCTTTCTGGATGGATACCATAGATGGACCGGCGGGTGGGCAGACAGGCGAGGCAAGGTATCATAATTGTAAATTTAATGTCGCGCTTGTGCCGGTTCCTAAGACATAAGTGGTGAAGGAATTGCTTAGGCCTTACCGCGCCGTACCGGTCTTCCTCAGTGATTATCAGCGTGCCATATGCGGTGGCTGATATCGTTGGTCTGAAAGTCTGCACACATCTATGTTCGGCTATGGACAAAAGAATAACAAAGAGAAGCTGCTTATTCAGCTTTATCTTTGGCAACGCGTGGAGGGAGCAAGCAAGGGTCCATCCAACCTACCATCTCCATCTCCATCTCCATCTTCATCACCACCACCACCACCACCACCACCAACTCCGCTACCCACTGCTACTAACGCTGCCGGCCTTATGCATACGAACCTCTCTCAAAACATTAGTGCAAGCCTTAATTAAGAAGGGCATTTTTTTCATTCCAAAGGGAAGAAAAGGTAGGAAAGGAAGAAGGAAAAAAACTCACCCTAAAATGGTGAAATACCGCCCTCTTACGTCGTTGTCGCGGTCCGGGAGGCGGTGACACAAGAGCGAGTGGTAGGGGCAAGGTGATGGTCGGTAAGGGAATGTTAGGGAGCCCCGGTTTCCGAAGGGGTGAGAGGAAGAAGAGGAAGAAGAAAAAAATACCCCCCCGTGGGTTGATGATTCATGGCGTCTGACTGCATTGGCCTTGGTGTTACTGCCTGTCTGGGAATGTTGGGTTCACAAGGGATTTCTTGGGATGCGGATGGATGGGTGGGTGAATGGGTGGATGGAGATAATGATGATGGTGTTGATGATGGGGATGACGGAGGAAGGAGGGGGATGATCATCATGGGGGGTCACTCGTGGGGGGATTTGACGACACCACTAGAAACTTTTGTTATCGCATGTCCTGGACAAGTCCGGTAAGGTATGATGGTGATGGGTGGTGGTGGTGTGGGAGGTTGGTTTTGGTTGGTTGGGTTGATTGGCTGGGGTTCCATGGGTTGATTCCCGGGGGTAAGCAGGGTTTGAAGGACCGGTGCCGTATGATACGGGTATGAGTAAACTTTTATTATTATTATTATTATTATTTTGTTCTGATGGGCATGGTTTGGCGTGGCTATGTGGTTCGGACGAGTACCGCTAATAAATCCGACACTGCCGGTACTGTGCCGGTAACTCTCTGATATCTCTAGGTTAGGGTTAGCACTGTTACTTGTAAGTATGATACTAGATGATGATGCCCCACTGCAGTACGAAAGTGGGTCCTCCCTCCTCCTCCTCCTCCTCCTCCTCCCCTCCTGTTCTTCCAATTCCCTACTGTATTCGCAGTACTCGAGCACAGTCAGGTACGATATGATAATCTACCTTACTCACCCCCACACGGTTCTCCGAATGATGATACAATCCAAGCCTGCCCGCCAAGGACCATAAATACCCTACCGTACCGTATTCTGCCTACCGTGCCGTAACTACATTACATTACATATATCACATTCCTCACATATCGCCATTCGTCTCCTACATCTCGGATATGGGCTCAGGTACCGGCGCTGTACCGTACTGTCCAGTTACATAACCGTACATTTGGGCGACGACATAGGCGACAAGGTAGGTAACGTAGGTAGCACAGTACGAGTACTCGAGTACGGTACTCGAGTACAGTATTGGTACCCACCCATCCCTAACCGACATGGAGAAAACCCCGGAAACCAACACGCGACCTATGACAGCGGCAATTAAGGAAAAGGAGAAAGGGGGAGGGGGGGGGGAAAGTCTACGCAACAACTCGCTTGTCGACTGATTACCGGTATACATGCGGAATGTGGAGAAGATCCTCATCATCCCTTTACCTATGATACCTCCCTACCTACCTACCTACCTAACCGTATACCGGTATCAGCCCTGGCTGGGGAGAAAAGTTCTCTTCTCCTCTTTTCATTTCGTTTGTTTGTTCGTTCCTTTTTTCGTGTGTTTTGTCTTTTATGCCTTACCGGTGTGAGCAGAGGGGGCCGATTGGTGGGTTTCCTACCCGCAGTTTATGGTGCAAGTACTGGTACTTTCGGCAAGGCTGTGTGTTACAAGTTATGTCGCGAGTGTGGGGTGACTGTGACATTGTGGTAGATCATGGGGTTTATTGTCTCATCTTTGATGTTTTCGTCAGATAGGGGGGGAGGGGTGGTGGTGGAGTTGAGGGGGTACAAGGGTGGTACGTATTTTTTTAGGGGTGGTTTTCATCCCATGTTTTTTGAGGGGCTGAAAGGCATTTTTCTTTCTTTCTTCCTTTCTCACTTCCTCACTTCCTTTCTTTCCCCGGGTTAAGTTACACAGTTTTGGTGGTTGTGGTGTTCAGTGATGGAGGGCTGCTCGCTTTCTGCTCTTCTTCCTCTTGGATAACGCCATTGTGCGTCTGTGATAGTCTATAAATATTTCGCATCATAGGATGGATTGTTCCCATGAGACATGCTAATGCTAACCACCGACCGCCGCCAGTACTAGTACAAAAAAGTCTTGGAAGGCTGCACTGTTGATACCCGAGATAAGATACTTCCTGCATTATCGTAAGCGGTGAGCGCCATAGCTGCCTAGAAAGCATATAGCGGCGTTTTACATATTCGAGCCTGCCCTTTTCTCCTCCTCCTCCTCCTTCTCCTCCCACTGCATGCCTCTCTCTCTCTCGGGGTAATAGACAGCCACACCGGCATCTTAAGGCTACAAACACAACAAACAGACCACAATCTTGTATCACGAAGGAGAAGAAGAAAAAGGAAAAGAAAAAAAAACTGCCATGAAATCTAGACCTCAACCTCCATCTAATTGAAACGAGTAAATAATCTTTTAGTGCGAAATGCCTGAGTAATAACCCCCACCGCCGAATATGGGGTTGCAGTAACTAGTACGAGTACTGGGGCACCCATGCACAGCATTTGCACATTCTGCCTTACGGGACTGGCTAATCAGTGATAGAGGGAGTAGATGCGTGCTTGTACTCGAGTACGGAGCTCTTGGTATGTAACTTTCAGCCATGGATGGTAAGTGGAATGTCCGGGTGGCCTCCCAATGGGATGGCCCCGGGGTGTGCCGAATGGGGTAGATTGCAGCGCAGTGCAGTGCAGTACTGTACTGTACGTTCATGGCAACCTCAGGTGGAAAATACGAAGTGAACATCTCTTCTCCTCCATCTCCGTTATTTCCAGTTCTGAACTTTTTTTTCCTTTCGAATTGGCTGGCATTGATGACTGGGGAGGGAGGGAGGTTGATTACGAGCTGGGCTGAAACCTGCTACATTTTTTTTTTGGTAATGACATTGTACGAGTGATGTATGGTAATCATGGTACTACTCCTATATATATATAAATAATGTATATATCTAATGTCAAAAGCCTCACGGAAACCCGACGAAGGCAGGAGCAATCCCCGCGCAGCGGATGGGTAATAGCACACCTGGCCGGGACCGGACGATCCTTCATGACTGGCTGGCTGGAAGAGCCTCACTTATTTTTGAATGATGGTTCGCGCTACTGTACCTGATTTTCCACACTGGCGCATATATCCACAGTATCAAAGGAGGGAAAAACTTCTCCTGTGGAGGGGGGAAGGGAGGTGTTTGGTTGGACGCACTGTCAGGCAATGGAGGAGGAAGGGCCTTGGAGAACTTGGCGGGTTCTAGGCCGCCCGGAATAATAACATGATCCTCCAAGTGTGCTTCTATGGATTAGCTACCTTGGTCGAGGCTAGAACTATCGCCCCCCTCCTGGAATTCTTGAGTCAGGCCGTCGGCTCTGTCGTGGTGCCTATTATAGTAGCAGATACAGCAGCGGGAGTGGGAGTATCGGTATTTATCCCCGACCACTCACTCACTCACTCGGTCAATTCACCATCCGCATTCCCGACCACTCGACTATTCGAAGATGAGATGGATGGAAGGAGCACCTCTCCTCAAGAGAAACGCCACAGCCAGGATTCGGAAGTCAATTCCCCCAGGCTGGCTGGCTGGCTGGCTGTGATAGGGCCGGTACTACTGACCAGGCTTGTTTTTTTTTTCCCGCCAGCGGGATTATTTCCCGAGGGGGAAATACACGTCGTTTATCTTCTCATCACCTAGTAGTCGAAACAAACAAACAAACAAACAAAAGGACCCTTTGTCAATTGGAAGATTGGGATCTTCTCCCCGGTGAGAGAGGAGAAGGAAGAAAAGAAGAAGCACAGCTCTTAGTATTTTCGTATAATGGAAGAACTAGTTAGGTTCCGGGCTGAAACCCAATATCCCGGAAGTTAGTACATTACTGGCTAAGGTAGCTATTATAGGATTGTGCTCCACTGGGCTTCGTAGCGTGGACTGGTTTGCTTGCTCCTCCTCCTATTACTACTCCTGCTGGGGAGACACGGCTCGTCGTTCTATAGCCCAACCCACTCTTCGAACCCCCCCTACTGCTACTATTATCTCGGACTACTTCGGAAATTGAGTTTCGGACTATAGTACATATTTTGCGTTCCGCTCCCAGTGGACCTGATGTCGAAGCCTATCCAGGGATTCAAAAGACAGGTCACTCTGGAACCCGGGAACTCAGTCTGTGTATTGAGCAAGAGTCTGAGTTCCCGGGATTGAGTTCTGGACTAGCCAACTAACTAACCAACTAGCTAATTAACTAATTTATATGTGTGTGTATATATATATACCGTACATGGTTTCGCGAGCGGGAGCTGTCGGATATCCATGCCTCTAGTATCGCGATATATTTCACCTCCGGGTAATTTTAGAGACTACAATACAAATTATACGCAACCAGTCACCCATCCACCGCCCATCTCAACCAAGCACTCCGCCTCTCCCAGCAAGAAAGCAAGCAAGCAAGGGTTTCAACATCAAACCAGGTAATGCAAACACATAAGAACAGGCAAAAACCCAATTATCCAAGGGAAACTATAGAATGGGAGAGAAACCTTCCCTTTCCTCCTACCACTACCCCTCCTCATCCATAGCGAGAACATCACTAATGCCATCATCACCGTCATCCCCAAGTGCTGGACCTATCATACCATACCATGCAAACCGCCACTCCCTCCCTCCCTCCCTCCCTACTACATACCTTCCTACAACACACCCCTCCCCCTTCCAAAATTCAATTCCAGCCCGTAATATCATACTACTGAGTACCGTACAACTATCCCTTCACCCCCACACACACATACGTATATCTATATACACCCAATTCCCAAACCTCTCCTCATCATCATCATCACCACCACCTCTACACACCCACGCTCTGCTTACTTACTTACTTACTTACTTGCCTACCCACCCACCAAACAACGCACAATAACAACACCACGTATGATAGTATCGCATCATCCCCACGACATACCGGGCAATCATATCGTGTCATGGCAATTTCGTAGCAGCGAAAAAGAGGGGAACTCCCCGCCCCCTATAGATAAATAGATAGATAGGTATGATATATAGGTAGGGCGGCACAAGGCGGAACAGAACACAGTGCAGTTCCAGATATCCACACCATCCAGCAAAAGAATCATACAAACAAAACAGCACATGAGCTGTTTTGAAAGAAAAAAAAAATTTGAAAAAAAAAGTGAAGTGAAGTCAAGTGAACAAACAATCTAGACCATACCATACCAACCTCCCTACCTACCGGTAATTCCCAAACCACCCTTCCTTCTTCCTCTTCTCCCCTATGGATGGGTAGGACGTGCAACAGCACACATCCCCCAACTCGCCACTGGAAAATCTAGGCTGATATCTTACTCTGCGCTACACACTACACTACTCTACTCTACTCGCCCAATATAACCCATCCACAAAACGGACAAACAAACAAAAAAAAAAGTGGCGAAAGAAAACCCACCCCCGGCTCTCCAAGCCTAGTCAGTTAGCCTGGCGGTCAGTCAGGCAGGCATCTATTGTGCTATATCCCCCCCCCCCACGCACAAAAGCGCAAATATCCCGCTATGAAATAAAAGAAGGGTCCGGAGGAGCGAATGATGTCTAGTAAGCACTCACTCACTCACTCACTCGCTACCTGTCTGATACTACTGCTCCATCCGCCAAGACCAATTATAGAAAGGGTGAATAAAGTCTTGGCGAGGAAGAGGGAGAAAAAAAAAAGCGCAACGCAATTAATGTCGTTGGTTCCGAGCTGGTGGCTTGGCATTGCAAATGGCGAACGAATGGGCGGTTATTTCCCTCGGTAGGGTAATCCAGCATCACTTGGGCGAGAGGCGCGGGGCGAATAGGGTTTGTCGGGGTATGAGCCGTTTTCTCTCGTTTGTTTTTCTTTTTTGTCTCTTCTTTTTTTTGTTTTTGCAGAGAAAAAAAGGGAAATTATTTCTCGTAGGGGGGGGGGTTCGCGGTCTACAAAAAGGACGGAGACAGGCGGGTAGGCTGATATAGAATTTCACCTTTGGAATGGGGGTTGATATTGTAGACCATCTGGTATGGCACGGTAGCTAAAGGTGCGTAACCTATCTTGCATTCCGGTTCGACTGTCTGCAACACGGTAGAACGCGGTAGGAAGGCGGAAGAAAAAGTAATCACGGTGGGAGGGGAGAGCTTCGTTGTAAGGCTGGCTAGCCTTGGGGCAGTCATGCTATGCATGCCATAGCCTGCCGCTTCTCTCCCTCCCATCCATCCCATTTTGAAAATCCCATAGGCACAAGAAGAACGGCTGAATAATCAAACCTAATGGAAACAATATGAAAGGCAATTAAAAATAAAAACTCAGCGACTCAAGTATTCGAACAAAAAAAAACATTCATGCAGCTCTAGTACAGCACAGTGAGTATAAAACCAAACATCCCTTTTCTCCAGCAGAAAATTTGAAAATTTAGGACAAAAAACACTCAAACGTGCGCACGGCTATCAACCAAGAACCCCCTTCTGCTATACCCCCCGCGCGCGCCGGCTCAGGATGGTAACTCGCTCGAAGGCCCTGCCTGGGCTAGCCCGGCATCTTTGGCAAGAGCAAAGAACAAGGAATTTTTGTCGCTGAGCAGGGCGTCTGGAGTGTCGAATTCGGCAACCCGACCAGCCTGAAGAACGATGATTCGGTCACTTAAGTACGAGTTGGGTTAGTTGGGTTGTAAAAATAAAAATAGGAACAAAGCATCCCAGAGGACGGTGCTAGATGGTGGGGAGGAGTGCTTTAAATCACCTGTCAATGATGGTATCTGTTTTAAAACGTCAGCACCGTCCACAAAAGTTTATTTCCCGGAACAAAGTGGGAGGGAGGGAATTTCAACGACTCACCTAAACGATGAGCAATTGTCAGAATGGTCCTATCGCGAAATCTATCTCCTTTTTGATTGGAACGTTTATCAGCATCAATGGAACCACGAAACCACGGGAATTCTGAGACCCATACTTATGGTTCGTTGTAGCATGTTGTCCGTCTCAACCTATCGCTCTCAGTTAGCCGAGAACTCTAAAATGAAATGCCAAGATGTGGGGAAAAACGAGGGGAGACGAGTAAGAGCACGGAGAGCCTTTCGGTTACGGGGACACTTGCATCTATACTACCAGTTGCTTCGTCCATTACTAGGATATTGGATGGAGTCAACAGAGCGCGCGCAAGATTTACTAGGGCTCGCTGGCCCGCAGAAAGATTAGATCCACCCTCGTGTATCTGCGCGTCTAACTTCCCGTCCATTGAAGAAATTTTGTCCTTGAGATTAGAGAGTTCTAGCACCGTCCAGAGCTCGGTATCATCATGAACATGACTTGGATCCAAGTTGTCTCTTACGGTCCCTTCGAACAGTGAGGCATCCTGAGGGATAATAGCCAACCGTTGTCTTAGGTCCCTCAGACCAATAGCAGACGTATTAAGAGAGTCAACGCTAATATTGCCATTTGCAGGTTCAATAATTCGGAATAGCGCAAGGGTCAATGAACTCTTCCCCGCACCAGTCCTACCCACAATCCCAATCTTTTCCCGGGGCTTAATGTCGATGTTAATGTCTTTGAGAACTAAATCTAAGCCGGGGCGGTACCGGGTCGAGTAATTATGGAAGGAGACAGCCCCATTTGCGGGCCAGCTCGTGCTCGGTCTTTGGCTTGGGATGACATCGGGAGCCTCGCTTGGAAGAGCTGCATATTCGAGCACCCTCTCGACGGAGACAATGTTGGTCTCAACCTCGACTGTTTGGCGGACCATCCAGTTGAGTGATTGAGTTATCTTCGTGGTAGGGTAATAATAAAAAGTGATCAGTCACATTATGGTCGCCGTGATTTTTCGCGAGTAAAACCGCATGGAGGAGTTTGAAACTTACCTGCAGCGCGTACGACATTGATAAGCCAACCATGCCTGCAGAAAGGTTGGTGCCGGAAGCAACAGCAATAATTGAAAATCCAGCGGCCCCCAATATAATGGCTGAGCCAATAATCTCCAATCGCACCGCGAGCCATCTGAACCGAGACAGTAGTTAGCAATGTTTTGTACAATGAAGCATCTCAACACGGTGAAGGGAAAAAAGGCTCACCTATTCGCATTTATGGAAGGGAAATAGGCGCGCAGATTAGCATCAACCCTCCATTCGTTTTCAGCTACGAATCTGGACTGCTGTTGATAAGCCCTAATAGTAGAGATACCGCCGAGCGACTCTTGGAAGTGAGCATAGACCGGACTCCGTGATGTACTATCTAATCTTTTCAGCTCCCGAGAGGTCCGTAGGTAATAGCGCTGAATATAGAGATAGAGACACCCTAGGGGAAGGACAAGAGCTATAAACGGAGGTGTGGATACGGAGATAATAACAAGCGTAGCAATTGACCTAGCACCCATGTTGAACAACATGTTGAAGCTTCGACATAGCACCTCATCGATCCTGTAAATCTGCAACACGTATTATATCAGCGTCCGATGAGGCATAAGCAATGAGAGTAAGTGCATACATCACTAGAGAAGCGATTCAGGATACGGCCGGCGGGAGTAGTTTCAAAAAACTGCATCGGGCTTCGGAATATCGCAACTGCCATCTTATTGTGCAACTTCCTAGCAGCCTGCAGCCCATATTGTTAGCAATGTAGCGATGACAGTCAAAGATGGGAAATCCAACCTCGATAGCGCAAAAAATCCAAAGAATCAAAGTCTGAAGGACTACAAGCATGGCTGCGCCAATTCCAAAGGCGAAGTAAATACCAAGATACTTGCCAACATGTTCGTTCGCACTGCTCTTGCTGTTCGCTTCGGACCATGTCTTGAGCCATACATTTCCTCCAACAGTGGCGACCTGCGAACAGATCAAAGCGAAAAGGTAAATCATAACAGCAAAAAGGTTACTAGCTTTCGCGTATTCTCCATAGACACTCCACTTGACCTTTCCTTTCTCCGAAAACTCTTTGCCTTGTGTTGTTCTCTTAGTACGACTCTCCTCAATGTCTACGATCTTGCGTCTGTCCTTCTTGAAGCTCGCCGCGGATGCCCTTCTCAGGGAGATACGCCTAGATTTCCTCATTCCAAGGTTAATAACTCTATCGCCGGTATCGGGAACCAGATCTTCTTCGCTCGAGACCTCCAATGCAGAAGCAGCACCAGTGCCAACAACAGTTGAAGATCTATCGCTATCCCTGTCACTTTGATCCTGTTCTCGAGCCTCTTTGAGATGGCGGACGATATTATATATTCCGCCTTTCATGGCCATGACGGTGTTGTAGGTGCCGGTCTCGACTATTTCACCTGCAACAAGAAGATGAATATAATCGGCTTCCATCAATACTGGGATCGAGTTCGTTGCCAGAATCCTGGTCTTTCCGGCCAAGAGACCCTTAGGACCAAGAACGTTATCGATAAGGTGTCTTCCAACATGCTGGTCAACGGCAGATAGAGGATCGTCCAAAAGGTAAACATCGGCACGAGCATAGACGGCACGGGCGAGGGTTAAACGGGCCTTCTGGCCCCCAGATAAAGAGATTCCCTTCTCACCAACTTCTGTCTCATCACCATCAGGTAGGGCATCAAAGTCCTCGAGAAGTGCACAAGCTCTAACGGTGGCTTGGTAAAACTCGGGGTTGTAGCGGTGGCCAAACACAATGTTCTCTCTAACAGAAGCATTCATGATCCAAGCTGACTGGGCGACATAAGCAGTAGATCCTCTTACAACGACTTTGCCCGACACTTTCCACAGATCCCCGAGAATTGCCTGAAGAAAGCTGGATTTCCCTGCACCAACTCGTCCCACAATACAGTTGAGTTCACCCTTCTTGGCCGTAAAGCTGATATTCTTCAGAGCACTTTTGCCAGTCTCTGCACGGTTCCAGACGAATGTTGCGTCAGTGATACTGAGAGTCTCTTCCCCCATTTCGAGCACTGGTGGTTCGCGAATCACAGCATCAGGTTGAAGTTCCTCAGCCGTTAAGAATGAAGTGATGCGTCCAACGGCAACGCTAGCTTCAACAACGGCTGTAATTACCATGGGGAGGATCGAGAGAGGGAAAGTGAGTAAATTGAACAAGGTCAATGCTGGGAAGACAATATCTGTAGTCAAGGGCTTATCTTGAGCCCAGACAAAGATAGCAAATGTGGAACCTAAAACCGAGTGATTGTTAGTGTCCAGAATATAGTCAATTTCGACAGTCGAATAACACATACAAGATACTAAAAAAGGCGTGCTGGACCAAGTAAAACTAGCAAATGCCTGCGCGACGCCAATTTTCTTGAGGGTATGCAACTCTAGATCATTCCTGACATGGTCTAATTTAGCCATAAATGGAGTGCCCCATCCGTAAAGCTTAATACTCTTCATGTTGTTTAGAATCTCGGTCATCAATCTAGTCCGGGAGTCCTTATTTTTCATTTGAGCCATTTGGAGAGTTTTCATAATGCGGGCAATAATTCCATTAATCGGAATCATGACCAGCATCGCGGCAATTCCGGCAAACATGCTGGGTCCCAAAAGCTGATAAAGAGAAATCATGCAAAGGGTGATCTGGAAAGGTGCGCTCCAAAGTTGCTGACCATACTGGGTGATATCTGTGTATGTACCTATTAGTACATTGCGTGATACGATATGATTAGGTGTGAGATCAGAGTTTACCCTGTAGTCGCTGGGTATCAACAGCTTGCAAATTTACAATGTCACCGGTGGTTTTAGAGGCTCGCCCTTCGTTTGACAGCCGCATACTCTTTTTATATATAGCTGCTGTCAAGCTACTCTTGATCCTCATACCCGTTTCGAAAGCATGTTGGAAGTACTGGTGCAAACATAGAGTTTGAACAACGCTTGAGCCAAACATGGCAAGGGCAATGAAAACTCCTCGGACGACTGGCTGAGGATTATTAGAATTGTGAGACGATACAAATGTTATCAACAACCTCAAAAGCTGCGGTTGCACAAAAGCCAGGACATCATTCCCGATTTTATAGAGAGAACCACGGCCATATGGAGCACCAAAGGCTTTGATCAACGCAATCCAAATGCTTGGTTTCTCTTTCTGAAGCTCCTTCTCCCATGCTTCGGTGAATTGATCTCCCGTAGCACGAGTTGTGTCGATCTTACGAAGATTCCAGAGATCCTCCTCAGTCAAGAACTTATTATACCCTTGCTTCATCATCACCGTCATCCATTCAAACGTAAGTCTCGAGAAGATATTTGCGGTCTCGCTAGGGCACTCGTTTTCCACCTCATCCTCACCAACAAGTGCGTACGGGCCCTTCTTCCTTGGAACCATCAGCTGCAAAAGGAAGACGAAGATTCCCGCCGCCTCTACACATGCCACCACAACAAGCCGGGGAAGTCGGTGTTTGTGATCGTGCAAGTCCACAGAAGACCGAAGCTCGACGCCGTGTATGACGATAAAGAACAGCCAGTAGAAGAGCAGAACTCCATTGGGAACCCAAGATCGATCGTGTTCCAAGTAGTGAATGGCAAACGCTACCCCGAGACCAACACAGGAGAGAATTGGCGACCAAAACCGAATATCGTAAAACCATGAATCGGAGTACTCGATCTGTAATGAAGCGAGCAATGCCGAAGCCGCAACTGTGCCCGCAACCAAAGCCTGCAGACGTCATATCCAGTGAGCAAACCCCCAAGCAAAAACACGCCAAGGTCCTACTGCGGGCCACAAACAACTCACCAATTTCAATGTATAACTCCAATCTTTAACCACACCCACCCGCTCCTGCCGTGAAAGCCAATACACCTGGAGAGCTCCGAAAAAGATAACCCCCAAGCTGACCCCATCGATAATCGAATCTAGAAAACAGGGCGTGAAGTCGGTCCGTCCATTAGGGGAGATGGGACCCCATCCTCCAAGGTTGCAAAACAGCCGAAGTCAGCTTGGGAAAAAAGTCAAGAGCCACGAAATACGGCTGAAATGGGGTGCAAAATTTGAGGCAGGGATAAAAGACGCGTTACTAGCCCCTAAGAATTGAGGGAATCCATCTTTGCTACCAACCTTCTGGGTCACCACAAAAATTCCCCCGCATTTACCTACGAATCACCGAGAATGAGCCTATAGCTCTGGACAGAATGTGATGCCCCGATTCCAGAAGAGAAGGCTAGCTGAGGAAAAGAAAAAAATCCCCTGCACAAATACTGTAGTAGGAGCGAGTCTCGTTTCGACCTGTGGCTGCAAGCTTGGAGATTGGTAGGGAGAGACAGGTGGCGGGCGGTTCAGCGAATCTCGCGAGAGAGGTTGAATGCTCAGGGTAAGGGCAGGGCGAGGGAGTGTGGAGAAAGGGTGAAGCGCGGGGGGAGGAAGTTGTGGACGTAAAACAGGTGTGGGGAGGTATCGTAGAAATGTGGGAGCGATACAATAGGTAGTGCTCGCGACAATGGCGGCGGACGTAGGGAAAAGGTATCCGTCACTCGTAGCTGGCAGGACTGGCACAACTTTTTTCTTTTTCCCTGCTTGGACTAGTACTGTACCCATACGATACGGTACACAGCTCCTGGCTATTCTACAATCTGGCATCATGGATCTTATACCAGCAAACGATGACTCGGGACGGACATTTCATTGGCCGGTGGAGCAGACAATGGAATGTCTGAATTAGTCAAAGAGAAGTCCAAGGAAGGCACAAATTTATTCTACGAGGACAGTATGAGTCTAAATGGACAGCATCAAACTTAACAAGAGCATAACGCGCATCGTTCCCGCTCCCTTCCCTTGCTGGGTTGATGAGTCAACTTATTACTTCGACTTTGTGTAACCCCGTACTCGTAAAGTCCATGCCGCCCGAATTAATAATTCCCCGCCACAGCTATTCCACACGACAGTCAGAGCCTGTTTATTGAGAAGTAAGCTAACTTACCGGTGCTCCCTGCTCCTCCTGCCGTAGACAACTACCGGTAGGGCACAATCCGACGAATGAGCGATCAACGGAAAAAAACAAGCGATTTGAATGGAACACAGCATACCGGCATTGTACTCGTATGTTTTCTTTCTCTTCTTGCTAAGTCCTCGGATTTATTCGTCTTAGATCACCGGAAAATCAAACCCCGAAGAGAGAAACAAAAGGAACTTCAAGTGTGCCCAAAGTCAGCAGCCAAATAAGCGTCAAAATGTCAAAATCACCACTGGTAACCAAACAGTGAAAACAATCCAAGATCTCAAACTGGTCCCTCTTGCAAAAGGAAAATCCGACTGGTCAGGAAAATCCGCCATATGCCTTGGAACAAAGGAAGAAACCTTTCCAGCCAATTCCCCCCCACCCTGTCCATCCTTCCACCGATATTGCACAGAACCTGCTCCTGTGCTGAGGGGTCCTGCACCTCCCGCTATCCTGCAAAATCAACAACAGGGCAGTTTGAGATGATGTCCCGGTATTGGAAAGCCTGGGTGTGGCCCCATAGCAATCATACAGGAAATCACAATCTTGTTCAAACCAACCTGCTTGTGCACACCCAGGCAATTCTCGCAAGGCCTCATCTGGTGTATTCTACCGGCCTGGAATTTTGGGAGGATCGCGAAGTTCTAGCATTCGAGGCAATTATAGTATGCAGGATACTTCCCTACTGCATCTGAGTGGTTTATCGCTTCAATGGATGCCGAGAGCAACGAACTTCCACCAATCGCAAGTTCCCCAAACCCAGCGGGAAGGTCGTCCAGTGACAATGTTGTATGGTTCGGGGTGCAAACCAACCACCTCAACCAACCTAGAATATTCGCCAACTTTAAAAAACTGTGTATCTGAGCAAGGAAAACCTCCGCTCTCGAGATTGCCCGCGAATATGCTCAATTCGTCACCCCCCAGAGGTTTGTAGAAGGAATTTCGAAAACATTGACTCCAAAAGGAGCTGAATCGATTTTGGGTCTACATGGAGCTGAACCAATTATCACGCATGAGGCCAGCATTATTCTCCCGATTAGAAAGCAAAGACGCATACCGCTACGGTACTAGGTTAAGGAACGGCCAATTACTTAATAAGCGATCTAAGTTCGCAAAATGTTGATTTGCAGTGCCCGGAGCCATGCCGGCAGTGAGGACACAGCATCGCATCATTGCTTGGCCAACGTTTGTACGATCTTGGCAACAAAATTCTCCGATACTCCCCCCATTTCACACCAAAAATTCCTGATTTTTAGCGCTCAAAACTTGTCTGAAAGCAATATAGAATTAGCATGGCCAATGCCATAGTGCAGGCAATGGCCCAAGCTTTCTGGGTAGGAATTATGAGAAATTTCTTACTCTACCAGAGGGGCTAAGGGCTTCGGATCAGAGCGGATTGTTGCAATGTACTTTTTGTATGGGAAACTCATATGAGATTAGAGGTACCTTTTTCCCACTATCATCATCTCTGATATTGCACCATGGGTATTAACTAACAGAACTTGTCACTTCTGAGTGATAATATCATATCTAGATGGCTCTAAAGGCTCTGGCATATTTTGAATCTATTTCACAATCAAAAAAGTAGAGATTTTGCGAAGCGAAAATACCCGTTTTTGGTGTAAAATGGGAAGGGGGTGCCGACGAATTTTGCCGCCCAGATCCTACCCCGCAGACGTCACTCGCTTTCCAATCAACCCAATTCAGCTCAGGATTCACAAGAACACATTCTAGGCTTCTCCCTACTGCGGAAGGAACAAAGTAAAAAGGAGAAAGAAAGGAACCGTATAAAAAAACCACAAGGGCCCTTCACATCCAAAACCATCTCTGCGACAAACGAAACCCTCCAGCCGACACAGCACTCCAAACAAAGAACACAAAGGGGAGGAGAGAAAGAAAGAAAAAAGAGCCAAACACCTCGAGCAGCAGCAACGATACATAAGCGAACCTGCAAACGACCGCACCTAACAGAACCCGGTTAGCCTCCGCCTAGCGAGCAAGCTCAACCCAACCAACCTACCCTCCCCAAAAGACCTTTTGCAGAAAAAGAGGTGAGTATTGAGAGGGGTTTCTCGGCTCGGTCCTTCGAGCGATCCAATCGCTGCGAGGTGTTGGATCCAAACCCCGACTTACCTACCTACCGCATGAGACTAACTTAACCCACCAGTCTCCTTACAGCACGGTACTGTACGGCACGTCTTGGTGATAATAGTCCACCGAATCGGATGGCGCTGATCGGCGCGAGGAACCTCCCGCATCGCAGTCAACACCCATCGTCGAGGTTATTCGTGGTGGCTCAACTGACTTGGAGTACTAGTACAACTTTTCTCGTGGTGCAGTAGACTACCCGTAAAAAACAAAAAAAAACTCTTACGATCCGCTATCATACCTCCGTTAGCCCGGGATAGGTCTGGCCTGACAGGTTAACAGAATTGCGTGTACTCGAGTATCAGTTAGAGATCTAGCATGTCCTGAAGGCTGATCTTGCATCGTGATGGGAAAGCACTAAGCCTTTTATCTCTGAGTCCGCAGATTAGAGGCCCCCCTGGTGGCAGCGAATTGCAACTTTTACCGTAGACTCAGAGCGAAAATCATCTTCTACTTCTGAGACTGTGATATCACTGTTTTACCCCCTCCCTCCCCCCGGACCCCTCACTGCTTCGCTCATTTTGTTCTCGCCCCGGTCCTCTCTTGACTTATTGTCCACAGGAGGGGTGAGGTGATCAACTATGATACTGCAAAAACCGTACCAGGGCCTAATCACTGAACCGCTGGCCGATCATAGGCGTAAATGAGACACGATTCTTCACAAAAATAAATAATAACAATAAGAATAATAACAATTTTGTTCATGCACCCTCAGTGTCCCATTTTACTATGGAAAAAAATGAAAAATGATGAGATAAATATAACTTTGCTTGCCCCCCACCTCCTCCCCCCTCCCCCCCCCCCCTCCCTCTCTCCACTTGAAAGAAAGAATGAAAAGAATAAAAGAAGGAATGAAGGAGGGAAAAAAGAAAGAAAGAAATGGAAGAAATTGAAGAAATAGGTCAAGTACAACCGCTAAATTATAAATGCACTTCGCTTGCATTTAGAAAAACCCCAGATGTGGCTCTGGATTTGGACTGTGCCATGGATGTACTGTATTCGGGCGAGGGGGGGGAGTTAATCCGTTGAGCGCAGTTCGCATTGGTCAAACTGCCGCAAATGTCCCCCCCCCCTCCCCCCTTCCGGCGAATGAGAGGTCGCAAGGTTGTTCACGGAATTTCCTCCTCATTCACAATTCGATAGGCTCAATCGCGCGCATCAGAGACTAACTTACTTACTTAGTAACCATTTATTTGGGAATGTTCGCGGACTAACCTGGCATCCGAGTGTTGTATGTATGCATTATGTGGGTTGGACAGGATTCAGTTGCAATTGAGATTTGCATGCGGCTGTGGTTACAAAGTACAGAACGGTAGGGTGCACAAAGTGGCTCTTTTCTCGAGCGAATGATTCGACTGGTTCTATCGGGAAAGTGTAGAAATGTCTCTTAAACTTGTGTAACCATCGTGCCTGCTGCTGGCTGCTGCTCGGTGATGTTCACCTTTTTGAGACCTGGGCTGGTTGGTTTCGATGAGGGTTGTGAAATTTAGTTATCGGAAGGTTGTTTTGGTTAGAGAGTTACAGTAGTAGTATAGTAGTTCCATTGGCATTAGCTCCCTACGTTCGCTCGCCTTTGGTTGGGAACCTTTGGGGAATCATGATATCCCGATGCCGTTATGTTAGCGCTTGGGGTGCGTGTGTGTGTGTGAGTGAGTTCTGATATAGGGCACGAAGGTGGTCTCACCAAGTGGCCGAATACCTCTAGGCAACTAGAAATATGGCAGATCTGAGCCCCCGATTTGAATGCCTAGCTTCTCCTTAGAGCCTTCTTCTTTTTCTTATCAAAAAAAAACAAAAACAAAAAAACACCCGAGCATTTTCCAAACCTTCATCTGCTAAGCTAGGGGAGTTGTCTGTCTGGCCACCAACACAGCCCAGCAAAGTGATATAGCCCCTCTACTCACAGAGGATAAGTCCAACTTCGCCGTTTGGCGGTTGTGCGGCAGGGACGAGAGGAGAGGCCTGTAACAAATCAATTGGATATCATTTCCTTCCCGCAAAAGGACGCATACATATAAGCCTACCTATCAAATAAAAGCCCATGATGCAATGGAATTGTGGAAGGTGTACAAATCGAGTACCGCCTGACCAATTTACCTTGAATACCCCCCCCCCCTCCTTCAGTTCATATATGATTGTTCACATGATACCAGAAGAAGCATTTCCGACTACCCAATCGCCACTTCAGTTCTAACTCCGCGAGGGCCCGGAAGGGAGTGGATCGCGAAGAAATTCAAATATGGGACGAGAAAAGAAAAGAAAAATACTGCGAGTAGAAAATGGAGGCAGAGCATACCTACCCTTCGTCGCAACTGTTGTGTCACGTTCAGGGCAACCTGTCGCATCTAAGTTCTGGTCTCGAACTTAAGGTACCACTTCTCCCAAACTAATCAGCAACCCTTTCTTCGGGCGTGAAACTTCTCCAGCGTATTTTTCGATTCGGTAGAGCGAAGTAATCACTGCATGCGTATCCCACTGCATGTAAAAGGCTTTCATAATATGCACAAATTTGCTGGTTCTCTCCAATGAACGAGTGACATATTGTGAAGACGCTTGGGAAAAACGCCTTTTCGGTGAACTTTTGGGCGACGAGGGATTGCCCGAGACGTTATACAAGGAAAGTACGCACCATGGGGATAATGCATCATGCCTGTAAGCATGTTCCCCGTTGCCGATCGATCGCTTGCGCTATTACTACCTTTACGGGGGCCTTCCGCCGATGTAGGCGAAATACCGGTATTCCCTGAAGGACAGTCCATAAGTTCTCCGTTACCAGCTCAGAAAGTGACAGTTGATTTCTTTTTCCCCGCTTTAGCTTTTTTATCCCCCTCAGTATGTCGAAGGCAGCGACGGGGGGCAGGTTGGCTGTTGCATGGCTGGTAATACCGTACACCTCCGGTTTCAAGGAAACCTAGGTCTATCTTGGTTAGGGTGGGATCGTCTATTTTGGCTATTTACCTTTGACTAATTAAGAGATATCACTGGATGCGCGTGCACATGACCTTGACTCATGGTTTTGCGGAGGTGTTCTCGTGATGTCTCGAAAAGTGGAATATGCTTAGATCGGGATGCCGGAAGGCTCACTTCGACGCGAGGATCCTTAGTGTGGCTAAGCTCGAGCGTAGAGCTAGCACACCTGGGCTTGCAGATCGGTGATTACTGTTTTCTAACGTCTTCTGCGAGCATCCCGAGCTCAGTTTCCGAAACGGCACTCGAAGCTGTCGTTCGAGTAGGCGATGGGATGGGGAAGAATGTCCAAATCCAGGCTTTAGGTTGGTGACTTCTCAAGCCCAATATACTCGAGCACACGCGTATTCTCTCGGTGTGGCAGGATGGGCGCCTGTGCTCACTCACGGTACTGTTGGGTCGATGGTTGATAGGCTTGTCCACACTCACCAATTAGCAGAGTATCCGGGAATAGAGGTGCTAACATGCATGAGTTTGGGCGTAAAGCACCAGCCCTTATCATTTTTATGTCGGGATACTTTGTGAGCTAAGGAGGAGAGTGGTGGGCTATTGCAACCTTGGGCGATGTCGCAGAAACTTGGGAATGTTCTCTAAAAGGTTGCTTTTAGTTACCTCTAGAGGGTCACCCCTGGAAACTTAACTTAGCGGAAAACTGGTACCTCAGGCCATTGTACGACCCCATACAGGGATAGTCGTTGTTTGATAGCCTGGGACTTCAAGCTGAGACTTGAGAAGGGAAAATTCAAAAGATATCGGGGTTGTCTCACCGGGTAAATAGCCTTCGTGTGGAGCAACCCTGGGTTTGTGAAACTTATCGGCGGCGATCCAAATCTGGTGCAGACCAAAACACCGCCAAAGCTGTCAATATTCTAAAGTTTTTCTTTGAATCTTGTGATTTTCGACTACGACAAGATTATAATTGCCCCGACCCTTGGATCTCTTGTAATAGCCTTCGGCGAACTTTGCGAGGGAACTGTCAAGATGTTTGCTATCACTCGCCCAAAACCATCAAAGTTCTGCCTCAGTGTTTGTCGCGCGGAGAGACGGGACGCAGAATGCAGATGACCTTCAGGCAACGAGAGCGGGGCACTAATCGCAAGATATGAATACCGAATTCTGGTAAGTTTAAGCCTGCTCTCGGGAACCCCGTCCTGTTTGAGCACAGGCAGATGTGATTGCATATTTCGGGGCCGGTGTCGGAATTGAGCCGGTATTAGGCATTTTAGAAGCGGTGTCTGGGCCGCGCCTTACTGTATTTTATCTAAACCTGTTTAGATAGCCAGCACAGGTAGAACAGAAGAGGAGGTGATGCAAGTTGTGGACACCGCAGAAGATAGTGGAGCTCTGGCCTTGCACACAGATGTAGATGGCCTCTAGAAGCTCCCCCTCTTTTCCCACAACTCTTCCGGTTCAACGAAAGATTGCAAGAGTTCCCCAAATGGTGATGCGGGAGGGGCTGGAGTGGATCAAGTTTGGAGTTTCTCTCTAGTGTTGTGTGCAATATAGGTCAATCACGTGAAACACTAACACCAGGTTACGAACCATATAATAATCATTCAGCGAATGTGTTCTCTCTATCAGTGGGTGAAGTAATTCCTCTCCTTAACCTAGCTCTGAAATCTTCCCTCTACGTAAAATCGAAATAATCAGATCAAGGTCATCCCCATGATCTATCGGGATATATTCTAGAGATAGAATGGTGGTGATCAAATGAGCATCACCCCCGACTCCTTTTTGTTCTGTTCCCAAATAGTTTGTATGTAATTACTTTTAACCAACTTATAAACGTCTCTCACATTCCTGATCAACTCGTGCTCAAGGATGAATTACACACGTCTTCCGCTCGATATACGATCTCTCCATCAGATTTCCGAAACAGTTCTTCGAGGGTGAGGCAATCTCCCTCCTCAATGGTAGTCAGTACATCGGAGTTAGTACATCGGGGGGCAGCAACAAACAAAAATACGGATGATGGGAAGCAAAATCTGTCCAGAGCTGATCCTGTGACTGAACTGATAGGAACGGGTACTGCAGTCACTATATACTCTCGCAACTCAGGCTAGCTTTGGTTGTATCCCCCATAGGGAATATAGTGCCAAGATAATCGAGGTAGGAACTATGATACCAGGTCGACTCGGCCAAAGATAGAGCATCTGTTTGTCACAGCTGGCTGATAAAGCCCTAGTAGGTACAAGTGGATTATCTCAACCATAGATATCAATGGGAGATCCTCGCGCTCTTGACTTTTCTTGAGTGCCAGGACAACGTGGGGCTGCAGCTCAATAATTTAATCATGAGGAATCACTCGGGGTTTCTGGTCCCTGGTTCGGGTGTTGCCAACTATCAGGATTAGTACATGTTTGCCGAAAATCCATTGTTTATGTATAGGCTTGCCCATCGATTGAAGAAATGTTTGTGTGAAGTTTTTCGGATTACCGAGGTTTGTAAACACGAGGGTCGCCAGGAGCATTTGTTGTCCTGTGGCTCGCGTGTTATCAGCCACGAAAGCTCAGCCACATGATCACATGACCCAGGACTGCCTTAAGGAAGAGGACAGAACCCTGAGTTTCTTTCAGCAACCTGAACCTAAACCTTCAACCACCACAACAAGCAAAACGAGAACCACCTCCATCTTCGCCTTCGCCACTACCACAAGCACAATAATCAATCACAGCCAAATTTCGCAATGTCCGGTGGATCCAATTTCGTCGCACCCAACCAGTACAGGCATTTGCGGGCGTGTATGGTCTGTTCAGTAGTTCAAACTCAGCAAGTATGTTCAAATATAAGTCGGTGGCTTCCATATGGCAACTAACACGTGGCGTAGAAATTTATTAAGGATGGCTGCCCCAACTGTGAAGAATACCTGAATTTCCGCGGCCAGCCTGACTTTGTCGACGATTGCACCTCACCGGTTTTCGAGGGCCTTATTACCCTTCGTGACCCAAAAAACTCTTGGGTGGCTAAATGGCAGAGGCTCGACGGGTATCGCAAGGGAGTTTACGCGGTGAAAGTTAGTGGGAATGTAAGTCAACCTCCGTGTCAAGAGTTGCCGCAGGAGCTCCCCATCCCGTCACTGTCCTCAAATTGCGTATTAACCTTTCTTTCTCTCCAATAGCTTCCTGTTGAGGCCTCCGACCAACTTGCTGCTCACAATATCGAGTACCGACCTCGCGACGGAAGTGACATTAGCCAAGATTGACCAATCGGATCTTTTCAATATTTCCTTTACTCTGTGTCTACCAATAATCTACCAGCACAAAAAAAAGCCTGAACTGATATTCTCTGTTCTAACAGCCGAGAAGCCCGGCTGTCTGTGGCCACCTGATGGGTATCCGATCAAATCTTGCTATGTCATGGAGCTCTTGGATCTCTAGTTCAGAAAATCCAGATGTTGGAGCATTTCCTGTATTGATTCGCCGTGTGGGGTTTGGGCGAAAATCAAACCCAGTCGTGGGGACTTCAGACTTACAACACCATAAATATTTTCTTTCTTCTTCATTCTCCTTTTCGGCCATTGGCCGCCTACTACAAGGAGCCCCCTTTGGGATTCCTCCCACAAAGCTTTTTCATTTAATTTTTCTTCTACACTGGAAATAGAAATAGAAATTGCAAGCTGTGAGTGAGCTGATCGAGGAGGATTCAGAGTTGAGGGAGAAAGGAAACCCTTGCCATTATGTAGTTATCAAATTTTTAAGTTTTCACCCATCAACTTTTTTTCTTCCTTATTACAACAGGACTCGAGTACAGCGCCATACAATGACATTCCGAGCTTCGGGGCCGTCGTTTCCCCGATGAAATGCCGCCCATTGGCTCTGAAAGCAGATCCCTAGTATGATACGATAGGAAAGAAACAAAAAGGCTTGGTATCATGTGCTTTATCCCACCCAACCCACGCAGTTTCAGAGCTCTACGAAGGTGCTGTACCTTCGTAGTCCTAACTACAGGGTCAAGCAATTCTCAGATAAGGTGCATGAAGAAATCCTTCATGCCCTCTACTTTTCCAATCCTCCTCAGGTTTCTCCCGCACGTCTAATCCGAATTATTCTCTCTTTGCCGTTGAAATGGATTATCTGAACTCAACGGAGATTTCTTCAGTCCTTTATTGTACCCGTATATGACGCGTTCTTGGCTGTGTTCTGGTGCCCTGTGGGTCAAGTACGGTATCTGTTACCCGGGGATAGGATTTTGAGTCTAATCTATCAATGTTGAAATTCCGCGGCGAGTTTCACACAATGAGATAAGATTCCCGTGCTTTCGATTTTGTTCTCAAACCGCTCTGCTCGAAACTTCAAACTGCACTTCTTCATAGGAAGGTTATGCGGTTTTTACCAGTCGATGCCTTAGATTTGGATGATCTTGTGGTTAGTTTTATTGGGCGTCTCAGCACTGTACCGGTATGGGTACAGCTTCAATCTCCTGTGTCACATAAGCTATTATAGGTTAAACAAGCGCCTCCGAGGCGGGGGGAGTAACCAGCCCTCGCGGAAGCGAGAAGGAGAAAAAAAAGAAAATTAAGGGATTAACACGTGGATCCATATTGCGCTGAGATTGTGGCTTGATCTAGAGGAGGCTACTGCACCGTATCAAGGCACAGCCTGGAACAGAGGGAAAGAGGGAAATCACGAGCCCAGGCTTATGGCTCCCAATGCGATTCCAAAGTTGACCACAAAGCTTTTCCTGGGCGGGCGCAATTGACACAGGCTACCTCCGTCGTGTGCATAGTAGTGAGGGACACTGAAGAATAGGTGGAGTCGTGGCGGAGGCTGCTAAATCACGATATAGGTATTGATCCTCCGGCAAATATCTGTGGGGGGTTTGTTTAAGAAAGACCAACAATGAGACTCCTCAACCTTGTCCCAGTTTTCTTTCTTTTTCTCACCCCTCTTCCGTGGCTTGACTCTGCCTTTATCGCCATATCCCCCCACCTCTCTTCAATAAGGCACCCTGAAATACCCTGCCCTTGTGTATCACGAGGACTTCGGGAGCACTGAACAGGTAGAGAGAGGGTTGAGGGGGACAGAGCACCACTAGCACACATCGTATTACGCCCTTTCAGGTGCAGTTAATACCTCCGGTGTGTGCACTCATGAGCCTTGCCAAGTCTGCTGCCCGTCCTTGCTCTGCCTGGGCAAGTTCTTTGGCTAAGTTGGCTCGAATATTTGTGCATACCCTAGGCAAACTCTCATTTCCCCGCTTTTCGATAGGAGGATCCACAACATGAGGGTGGGTGGAGATGTTGATCCGTGTCTCTCCCTCAGTTTGGCTGTTCCTGCAGCTGGTCGATATTTTAGAAAAGAAAAAAAAGAGAGAGGTCTCTCTACGACGGCGATCGCTTCCACCTCCCGATTATAATATTAACTGATTTATGATTCACACGTTCAGGTCTCGTAAATCTCTTGAATCGGCAGGGGTCGAGGGTTGGATACTGGTGATCCCTCAGATAGCTGAAGAGGGTTGTGCCTGCACTACCTGACCGGGGGAGATGGAATAAGATGATGGTTTTGAAGATGGAGCCACATCTGAGCACCACTGGCGTATCTCTTGATTAAGTGCAGGCTTTTGGTGGTATCATACTTATTATTACCATAATATCATTTCTCCCTTCTCTGCAACCAGCTACTAGATTTATCTGTATCCAGTCTCGCTATTTCTGTGATATTCTTTAATTTGCGAGGCCCCCTTTGCATTCCTCCTTCCTTCCTGTTAGGTATTGCACTCGTGAATTTAGATGGCCAGCGGACGCCATGATATATGATGTCGTTCCAAAAACGAAACTAAAAGGTCCTTCCTGTCCAATCCTGTCCAATTCTGTCTTCTTCCTTCCCCACGAGCAGTCTGTAGCACAGTACCAGCACCAGCCGGAGCCACCCCCCAATTCCTCCACATCCACACCTCTCAATCCCTACCCTCCCACCCCTCTCTAAATTCTCTTGCACTTGCCCGCCCCAGCGCGGGGCCCCACTTTGTCTTAGACACCTGATATTGTATCAAACAGCCAACAAGGCCAAACTAATCCAAGCCCACCCTCACCCTCTACGGTATGTACTACCAGCACTTACTCTTCTTCGGTACCGCATTCGTGCATGCCATTGGAGTGCGGGTACCCTTCGCCAATCAAATGAGGGAAAGGGAAAAAAAGGAAACTAAGAAAAAAAAGTAACAAAATAGTACAGAACAAAAGTTACCTTTTCTCCCCAAACAGAGAGTTCACTTGCAACTTTCCCTCCGAACTAATGGCTCTTTTCCTCTCGTTGGCGAAATTAAGAGCCAGCCCAGGCAATTTACCACAACTGGCGATCGTCATGCTTACCACATTTTCCCGCATTTATCTGTCGCTTGTCTTGACACAGGTACCGTAGGCAGCGCGAGCACAGCAAAGCCAGCGGAGCCAAAGGGCAAGGACATCACTGCGTTCTTAGGTTTGCCTGCCTTGTCTGTCTGCCGGCGCCCTGCTCGGACTACTATCTTCTCCCTGGGCTGTTAGGCTCCGAAATTGGTTGGGCGTTGCCCTATTAAAAATGCTCCCTCCTCTTCCGCCGGAGTGGCTCTCACAAACTCTGATCTCCTTCACTACTCTACTTCCCACTACCACTACCGCCGTCTCCCTTCCTTATTCAGTTCATTGAGGAAGCGCCTTCGGAAATCCACCATTTGTACTAACACATTGCCACCTAAAACCACTACCACGCTCTTTGTCGCCATCCCGACGGTTTGAGGATACTACGATCTTCTGCATTATCGCGCTTTTTTCATGTCGCCAGCCATGAGAATCGCATGCCTACAGGTAAGTAATAGCCAATCAGAGCTCTCTTGTCCATTCTTAGTTGCAACAGTTGTCGCAACAGTTTGCTCAACTTTGTTGTGCCTCTTTTTTGAACCACAAGAAAGCTCACCATGGATTTGTTTGGCCCCACTACAGTTCAATCCCCAACTAGGGAACATTGCGCATAACATTAAGAGCGCCGAGACCATAATTTCTCGGGCCGAAACCCAAGATATCGACCTCCTGGTTCTTCCTGAAATGGCTTTCTCAGGTGCGATACATTGTCCCTGTGATGGCTGTGATACATTTTTTTCTGCTGTCCCCACTTTTTCCCTCCTTTCCCTCTCCTGGTGATTTTATTTATTTATCTCTCTACCCTTACCTTTATTGACTAGCCCCAAACAAGCTTGGTTACATCACACCGTCTGCGATACACTGAGCATTGGCCAGCTGACAGCTCATATTTTTTTCAATTCTAACCAGGCTACAACTTTAAATCCGTCAATGAAATAAATCCCCACCTAGAACCAACCGCTGCAGGCCCATCCACGGTATGGGCTCGCTCAACTGCCCGGCGCCTTGGTTGCTACGTATCTTTGGGATACCCGGAATATTGCGCACACTCTGCCTCGTCGCCGTTGGGTTCTATGTCAAGGTACAATTCCGCAGTGCTGGTATCTCCCGGGGGAGATGTGCTAGTAAACTACAGGAAGCACTTTCTCTTTGCCACAGATGAGTCATGGGCTGAGGAAGGACGGGAGGGATTCTTCTCCGGGGACCTCCCCGATGGACTGGGAAGACTTGCAATGGGAATATGTATGCACCCTTATTTCCCCGCCCTGCATCTGTCGGAAAGCAACAATGGATACAGGCAAAGCAAGAAGCAGGAAGGGGTGTGTGGGGTGGCGTGGCTAATGCATTGTTGTTATTCCCATAGGTATGGACTTGAATCCAAGACGATTCGAAGCTCCCTTCGAGAAGTATGAGTTTGCACATCACATACTCGATTCTAAAGCAGATATAGCTATTATGCCCATGGCGTGGCTTCTTTCCCAGCCTGCGGAATCCTTGGTGGATCAGGCGCATGTCCCCGACGCTGACACCCTCGGATACTGGATCCAGCGACTACAGCCAGTTCTGGACCGGGGCGGTCAAGGCCAGTCGGAAGAAACAATATTCGTCGCTTGTAATAGAACGGGGGTGGAAGGCGATGCTTGCTATGCCGGCACCTCTGCTGTCGTGGGGGTGAGCAAGGGGAAGATGAAGGTATACGGACGCTTGGGAAGGGGAACAGAAGACCTACTTGTATGTGACGTTCCAGCACCCGGGAAGAACTCGGCGACCTAGCAGAGGTGATCGAACCATCAAACGAGAAGAAAGTCGAAAAGTGGATCCCACCCTTTTCCCCCTGCATATTAATAGGGGGCAGGGAGCGATGGCAAAGCAGGCGATGAAAGAGGGAATGGGGGGGTAAGGGGCCCCGGACATCACGACTTGTGCAAAACACCAGCTTCTCACTACGATACGGCAGTCCAAAAGGAAATAAAACAAAAAAAAAGCCTCCCTTGGAGACGGCACGAGGCGGCATGGCATGCATTCCATCCGGACAACTCAGATCAATCACTCCAATCAAACAAACGCGCCAGTATGTACTACCTTCATTATCTCCTCCCCACTCCTTATCCGTAGCCGAAAAGGAGGAAAGCACAAAAATCTACCAGCCGGCCGGCATACTTATCTGTTATTCGTCCGCCTCTCCCGTTCCTTCACCTGTCTTGCAAACTACAAGCAGAGTACCAGTTTAGGCGTCCTTTATATTTCCATATTACCACATCATAACTCTCTTCATTTACTCTCATAAATCAAACAGTTGATCTTCCTTTATTTGTTCCCTTTTTGCAATAACTATGATCACCATGTACATCTCCACCTTTCTTGCGTTGCTTATCTCCTCCCCCCACCATAATCTGCTGGTATCATATCAGCGCGGACGGGGCAGCGCAAAAACAATGCCCTTTAAAGCGGGTGGTTGGGGCTGGAGTCGCGGGGTTTTTGGTTAGTTAGTCAAGCCATCGTATGTCGGTGAAAAGGAAGGAAGGAAGAAGGGAGAAGGCATCATCATCTCACCGTAAACCTCCCAAGCCAAGAGAACACGAAGTGTCCATTACCCTATCTTCCACATCAACCCTCATAGCAAGCTAGCCCAAAATAAAGCAGCTATAATAGCTATATACCATAACCCATACCGAACTGCAACAGCACCAGCACTCACCCAACTCAACCTGACCATAACGGTACGAGAACAGCACCGTACCGCCCTGGCCCTCTCTCTACTCTACTCGTACTCCACTCGCCGAATTCCACCACATTAGACACTTTCTCCCCACCTCTCCCCTCCCCTCCCCTGCCTTTCCTGCCTTTCCTCCATTCCTCCATCCCTTCACTCCTCCCTTCCTAGAAACGCCAATCCACACCAATATAGAATCAAATCAAAAAAAAAGCAATTATATAATACCTTCCACTCTCGAGTGCTTATCCCAGACCCCCAGAATATACCCTAAAACAGAGCGGGGGAGGAGAAAAAGAGGAGAGGAGAAGGGTAGGTAAATCCCGTACGGGCGCTCAGATACTCACTCACTCGTTGATTTTTATTATTTATTTTTTTAACCATATTATATTTCTTTCTTTCTTTCTTTCTTTAATCCTTGTCCCTCCTTTTTTTTTCTCTCTCTCTACACCCCGGCACCGTGCTAGCACAAGTGCTCGTACATGACTACGGTATACGGCCTAGGACAGGTATCATATCATGGCTTCACTTGGTTACGGTGGAAAAGGGTGGTATTATAAGTTGCTCGTGCGATAGGCAGCAGGATATGCAGGGTTATATTACGTTATTTACTCCAGTACTTACTTTATCTATGTATGGTACAGTACTAGTACTTGTACTGTGCAGGGAAGTTGAGGTGGTTCTGAAAGGAAAATGAAAGGGGGGGAAGGGAGGAGGGAGGAGGGAAAGGGTAGCTTCGAGAGTGTTTTTCCTTTTCCTTCTTTCTTTGAAAGTGGTAATTGTGGATTGGGCTTTGTTGGGTACAGTACTCGTAGTTTGCGCTCAGTTCACTCGGCGGGCTCGAGGGTGGAAGGAATCACGGGACCCTCCCACCAGAAAGAAGGATCATAGTGCAGTATATGCACAATTGAGCGAGAGTCTGTGCTGATTGTTTGCTCATTTAAACAATTGGACCTTGCGAAGGCTTAGACGAGGTATAAAACCATACTACGCTGTAACTTACTTTCAAACATACAAACATAACCAAGCCAAGCCGGCAGTTCCTCACCCACTTGACGAATTGATCGATTGATTGATTGGGTTGATTCGACAGACAAATAGAACACATGACGTTGAAAAAAAAAAAAAAAGCACACAACATACAAAGAATAACAAACAGCATAACAGAATAACAAAACATAATACGGCAGGGGGTGGATGGATGGATGGGAAGTTTGGCGGAGAGTGACAAACATATGTACCACGAAGTGATGAAAAAATATTTCAAAATGAAATAACGGACAAAAAAGCAGGGCGATCGCAAGGTTATGGAGAAACGGAAAGGAAATGGAAAGGAAATTGAACAAGCAGGAGACACTGTAAGGTTAGTAAAAAGGAAGTGGAAAGGGGGGAAGGAGAGTATTAACCAAGTAGCGACAGCTGCAAACCGACGTAAAGAGTAATACCAAACGGGATATACTCGAGAGAATGCAATAAAACAAAAGCAAAACAAAGCGACAGGACAAAAAGGAGTAGGCGAAACGTGAGAAAGAAGTTAGTATCTTGATATGTAGGGGGGATACAGGTGCGGAGGTAGGGAGTTTGGAAGGTAAACGTCAGTTAATTCGGAGTAGAGAGCCAGGAAAAAACAAAACAAAGGACCACCCAAAGAATCCCCCCCGTTATACCATCGAGACGCAGGAATGGGATAGAAGGAAAGGCAAGGAGAGGGGAAAAAAATCAAACTCGGACTTTTTATATCAAGACATTATGGGGCGTCCGGGGTAGCAAGGTAAACCTTTAAACACCGCATACACGGCACTTTTTAGCAAGAGAAGAAAACAAACACCAGGCGAGTGAGAAAAAAGGGGCATGAAGCGGAAGGTCAAAGGTAAACACAAGTCATGAGAATAGAACAAAAGCCAGCTTCCTCTGTGAGCTACAAATTTCCTCGCATGTCACGTGAAAACCAGACAATGAATTGACAAGAAAAAGGAAAAATAGCAAGGTGACAAACTCAAAAAAAGAAAGGGAGGACAGAACATGGATGAAGGGCCCTGGAAAAAGCTCTTGGAAAAATGAGATTGCTGAAAGACGAAAGAGATGGGACAAAGCGGAAAGAAAGAGAACAGTCTGTCGGTATCAAATCGCCTTCCAACCCGCCGATACTCCAAAGGGAATTTTAAACAGAAACAAAAGGACAAATTCCGGCAAGTTTACTTGGAAAAACGATTGCTTTTTTGGCCGGGGGGAGGACAAGAGCCAAATGCCAAAGCAAATCCGTCTTAGGCTTTCGTAGAGTATTCGTGGTGATGATGGGGGTGTTTCTTCGTATCCTCAAGGTATCTTCATAATTATCGTAATAACCGTTATTATCATCATTATTCTGCCTTCGCGACCCATTCTTTTGTATGCCCTCATAGTTCCTGAGTTCCACACGCTCACGTATTGATTCCGACTCTTAACAGTCAACCTGCGAGGAGTATGGCCTAATGTCATGATGAACCCCCAGGCTGACCACCGCCCTCCCTGGTCACACCAGCCTGTAAACAGCTCTTTTTCCAGGTTTCCGCCTCCCTCCAAGCGCGCTCACACTCCTTCTGTAGCTTCTCGTTATTAGCGCTCAACTCTGCGATAGCTTGCTCCGTCAAGATCTTTTCAAGAGTCCATTTTTCAATATTGGACGCTTCACTCTCCTTGAGTTGCTGGATATATTGAACAGCGCGCTGGAGAATAGATCCCTTATTTTTCTCACACCCCGGAACAATCTTTGCTAATTCGTTGATACCTTCGTTGATGGTCTCCCGGCGGCGACGTTCCACTGAATTATTCACAAAGATGTCAGACATGGTTCTCCGTATTTAGCCGCGTAGAGAAGATGGTAAAGACTCACCCTCTTTGTGGTTATCCCTCCTAACCCTGTGCCACTCCTCGGTCCCGACCTGTGGTTTTGGATTGCTGGATGGACCCTGTGGCGACCCATGGCTATGATGCGAATGTCCGTGATTGCCGGGGGGTGGTACGTGGCCTCCACTCCCGCCAACTCCCTCAGTGTGCGCTTCCACTGGGGGAGGTGATAACGCACCAAAACCACCATCCAGAGGATGTTCCTGACCCTTCACACCGCTTCCATCCCCCTGGGGAAATCCTAACGGCGCCGAGGAAGACATAGGCAACATGCCACTCATTGCGCTTGCAGCAGCTAGAGCAGCGTTTGCAGCTTCGGCACTAGTGGAGCCATTCATGGGGACGGCAGGTGGATGAAAATTGTAGGCAGGACCAGGTGAAGAATTTTGTTTGGAGTTTGTATTCACAGGAATAAAGGATCCAGAGTTGGAAAGGTTTGGGGAAGCTTGCTTAAAAGAAGATCGGCGACCACTATTACTCCCCTCCCGTACAGACCTCCCTTCATCTCTACTCTCGGAATCGTCGATCGAGTCTCGCTTCCGTTTGTGCGAAGCCGACGCGCTAGAGAGTTGTGGTGACGTGGATGCGGAAGCGCCGGTGGGCGGCTCCTGGAGGTGAGGGACTGGTGTTGTCTGCTGTGGTTGCTGGCCGTCACCCAGCGGTTGTTCGTCGTGATAGAGATTGTGGTGGTGGTCGCCCATCGGCATTGGTTCGTAGCGCCTGTCCTTTCCGACTGGAAGGGACTGCTGTTTTGAATTATGTATCGTATGTCCTTGATGATGACAGAGTGCAGCGGTAGACTATTAAGATTCCCAAGGCTTTTGGGACTTAAATTTCTTCCCCTAGAAAATTAAAGGGTTGAAAGAAGGGCGACGAAAATAATGAGCGAACGAGAGCCGGGGGTGGGGGGTGGAGGGGGGGGGTGTAAAGCCCGGAGCTGCGCGTTTTAATTCGGAAGAAAAATTAGGCTACTTGAAGCAAGATTGGTGTCAGCACGTGATAGGAGCGGACAGTCACGGGGACGTCTGGGCAGAGAGGTTCGTAGCCCCGCGACCTTGCAGTGGAGTGCGTAGAGTGGTTTGTCCGAGACGGAGTAGAGAGTAGAAAAAGGTGTAAGAGGCTGGAAGGGCAAAAGTTGAAAACGTAAGTGGATAGGCGGGAGTGAAGTGGGGGGTGGTTGTGGTGGGGATACCGGAAGGATTTTTGGGGTGGGAGGATAAAAGGAAAGAAAGATGAACGAACGGGGGGTTTGTTGTCTCTTGACGGGAACAAACGTTATTATTGTGGAGGAGGGAGCGGGAAGCAGGGAGGGATGGATACATGGAGAACATATGAATGGGAAATGGAAAGTATGAACGAGAGCCAACGGAGGACGGCTGGCTTGGAGTCTAGCGAGAAAAAGAGGGAAGGGGCGGGGGGAGGGGGATGGGTTGTGGCCAAGAGGCAGGCAGACAGAGGGGCAGAGACCAGAGGGGAGAGGCGAAGAGGCAAGGTATGATAGAAGGAAAATATGGAAAAAAAAGTGTGGATGTGTGGTATTGCAGCACCTTTAAGTCCAGACTCTCGTTTTCTCAATTCTCTCATTCTCCCATCCATTTATCTCGTCTCTCCCCTTCTTCTATATCCCTCTGTCTCCTTCTCTCTCTGCCCCCCCTCTTCTTGCCACAGCCGCGGATGCTTATGCTGCTGATGGGAAAAGAGAAGGACAAAAAAGCAAGAAATGCGAGAAACAGTAGAAGCAACGAACGACTACAGCAGAGGGAAAACAAATGGTGATGGAGACATTAAACTTACCTCAAGATTTTAGACCTTGTCTGCTTTTTCCACTAGATTTTCCTACTCCTGCGTCGGTCTTCTGATGATTAATGCCGCTTTTGACAGAGTTTCAATTGGAAGGTTTTAAGCTTCTCGAAGCCCAGTCCAGAGTCGTGTGGTGATCTGGATGGTGAAGTTGATGCTGCCCCGCTCACACCTTCTCACTCCGTATCTCACCCTCTCACTCGTCGCGCGTCTGATCACCTCTTGTTCCTTCTACCTTGCGCCCTAAATATTGCAGGCGAAGGAAGGTCGTTGCGACGCAAAGGGAAAAAACGTGATGTGGTGGGCCGTGCGAGTGGGAAATAATAAATAAGAAAATAATGATAGGGAAGGGGAAAGGCCCGGGGAACAAAAAAAAAAAAAAGGAAAGATGGCTGTGCGTGGATGACCCCGGAGCTTCCCTTTTATGATACCTTTGGCCTTTATCCTCGATCTGGAACCAAGAGCCCCAACTAGCGATCCCCCTTGAAGAATTGTGAAAATTAAAAAAATTGGTAAAATAGGAGCGGGTAGGAAATGTCAGAGATAGAAGCTAGAAGTTAGGGACAAGGGAGAGGGTAGGGAAACCCGGGAAAAAAACGAAAAATTTAAGAAAAATGCGAGCGAGTCGATAACGGTCGCGATAGAGGCTCGAAATCAAGGTGTGTTAGCTGAACAGCAAGAAGGAAGGAAAAGCGTATTATACTGATTATGTGGGAGGATCGCCGGGGGGGGTGGGCGAAGGGTGGTTGATCAAGAGGGAGGGTGGTGGGAGAAGCGTGTGGAGGACAGACAACTGTGATTTGAAAGAGAAAAAAAAAAAAAAAAAAGGTGGGCGCGCGGAGGATTAATGATGGCACCAGACGAATCGAGGAGATGTCAAACAAGGTACTATGAGTATCGTAAAAGACCAGGAATCCAAAAACCAAATATTGATTGACCTCCTACCGTAAATCTTGTCACCCTCTTTTTTTTTTTTTTTTTTTTTTTTGAATCTGAACCTTGTTTCAATAGGCTCAGAAATCTGAGCTACGATCTTAACTTTTTGATCCCCTGATATACCTTCCCTCAGTTCGGGGTCGAGAAATCTCGATGTTTCCCTCTTCCCCTTGTGACGGTGGCTGGAACTCTTTCGGGGGGGGGGGGGTGAATGTGGATTAATAGAGGGGTCAGGTGAGCGCGTCCCAAAAATGCTTGCGCCCAGAGTTTCGCCTGTAGTGATATAAAATACCTACAATTTGATCATTTTCAGAACGCGCCAATATCAATGATGCATCCCCCCTTGGACTTTTTAAATTCAAAATCATGCCAAAAAAAGAATTTGATAATAAAATAAAAAAAGGAAAAAGACAGCATCAGGCAAGGGAGCAAAAAGAAATAAATAGAAGGGGGAAAAAAGCAATCAAAAAATACATTTTACGATTTGAGAGGGAAAAGTAGAAAGAAAAAGGAAAAAGAAAAAGAGAAGAAAAAAAGAAAAGTGACTCCGGTAAATCATCAACTTCCGTGACCTCTACGAGTACCGTCACTCACGGTAGCTCGAGCTGCACCTCAAACATCCCGAATCGCTTCTTCCTCTTTTCCTCCCTCCTACTAGCTTCAAAACAGGTACCCTCGTCCCTCCCGCTCAACCTATCAGATATGTTACCAGAACACAGACACTTCGGTACCTCTGTCCGTACTCGGCAGGGTGACCATTGTGCTAGCAATGCCGTGACATTTGTAAGACGGACCCGCTGTTGGATACAGCCAGAAATTGGCCAGAGCCTGAGAATTTTGGTGGTACACAATAGCAGCCCGTTTTATAAACGTCACGACATTACGAGTAGGTGTGTACTCGTACACTTGTACTGCACTCGCTCTCTGCCATTAGGCAGCTATGTGGGTGTTAACACATGTATATTTTCATGTATGGTAGATACGTCTATCGTCGCCATTAGCGCCTGCAAAGTCAACTTGCCGACAAACGACCTTCTCCACCCATCTTTTTTTTATACTTTTTTTATTTGTTTTTATTTCTCCTTTTACAAGAGCTATTGTGATCTTGTTCAAGTACTCGTAGAGTTGGAAAGAAGGGCCCCATCGTACCTCAGACAGATGTAGTCGTCTATTTACATCATAAAAAGAAAGAACACCAAAACTTCACCCACAGAGTGGCTTTCAGGCCCCAAAAACAAACGAGCATTCCAGAGATCTTTACTAGACCAAGTTAAAGTATGTCCCAATATGTGTCTAAGGGAGGACGGGTCGTTCTTTCTTTCTTTCCCTCTTCTTTCCTATTATCATTCGACCTAGCAAAAACTGTCAAGACATTCTGAAATATTTTACTTGTTTGTTTTTGTTTTTTTTCCCTCATTTATTTACCCATTGAATTCCGAACATGATCCACGTGTAGTTTACTAGTACTTTATTTCCTGATCTTGGTTTCCTCACCTTTTCCTCGGATCACCACTTGCCAGGTTTGCCTTATTGGCATGCATCCTGTGTTCCCTCTCTGTTCTGTACTCATCCTGCTTCTCGACCTCACCTCCCTGGCAACTGTACTCGTAGCATGTACTCGTACAATACCAGCTGGGCTAACTTACGCCTCCCCGCCCCCCCTTTTCAATAATCGTCTAGACCTTTTACAATACTCGAGGCACAGGAATCCCGGTAGTACAAACAGCAGACTCACCCAGACCGCCCCAACCAGCCAGATGTGGGATGAGAATAAAATAGATAAATTCTCCCTTTTTTTATTTTATTTTTTCACCCTGCCCTACTTGATTGAAAGCGAGCGTGAGGGAGGAATGAGACCAGCCACTCGTGCTGCTAGACATAGGGCAAACAGGTCAGATAGTAGAAGGAATAATGAAAAATTCACACTGAGACTCTTATCTCTATCTCCAATAGACCACGTGCAGACCGGTCTGCTGTAAGCAGGTAGGTAGGCAGTGTAAGTTATGGAGGGAGGCAGGAAGGCAGATCAGTCCAGCCAGGATGAAATGAAATTAAAAAAAATGATAAAATAAAATAAAACCCCCCACCACCGAGCGATCCATCACCACGTGCTGTCAATAAAACTACTCGTACCCACAGCAGCTCGCAAGGGCGCCTCGCAGCCCACCAAGACCAAAGACGAAACCATACCGTTCGTATTCCTCCTCCCACCTGTCATTCCTTCTCTCTATTTCACCTAACTTCACTCATATCACTTGATACCCCCCAATCCTGGACCGGTTCACTTACTCCTGAGACCATCCGAACAGGCAATACCGTATGCATACCTGCCGGCACCCAAAACCCACAGAGCAACCTAACCCACCCACTGCTCACTACAGCGCTTTCTACTCTACCGGTAAGCCAAGACCACCATTGCTGGGAAAGTCTAATCGATAATCAAAAAACAAAGAAAAAAACAAAAAACAAATGAGAGGGAAAAAAAACCCCGACATAGCTAACTAGTCTAAAAGTCTAAATAAATAAATAAATTATGCTATGATACATGGTTTGGTCGATCTCTGCGCATGGACGGATGTGTGGCCGCTGAGCAACTTACCCCCCACTGCCTCCTCCTCCCCCCCCTCCCATACAAGCCCCCTCATGGTGGTCCGTAACCGGATCACAGTTTGTCACTCGCACATGTCCTCCACCGAGATCCCCCTCCTTCTTCTTTTCCCTGCCCCTCCTCGCCCCCCCTGCGCAAACCCTTTGGATAGAGACGAAGGGAGGAAGGGAGGAAGGGTATGTAATCGCTTGCAGATTGTCTACGACGATCGAAAAAAAAAGAGACGGTGTCGGGATGGGAATATCCTGGGTTGAAAGAGGGGAGGATTTGTGAGGGGGATAGACTTAAGGTGGGTTGTTGAAACGTCTTTCCCCGCACTGGATGCCTGGCGGTAAAAAGGTGAAGTGATGTGGAGAAGGGAGCCAAAGCGATGAGTTTTACTGACAATTATAGAACGAGTTGGATCGACTGATTGATTGCCTCAGGACCCAACTACGAGAGAATAGAGGGAAGGAGGGGGGGTCTGAGGGCGGTGAGTGCCATGCTCTGGCTTTAGGAACTTTCTTTAGTGGATTGAGGAACTGAAGAATAGGAGTGACGGGAGTTCATCATCATGGATTTCGGCGTTATGGTCACGATGAGGAGAAAGAGTCCCAGCCTTTTCTTCTCTTTTTCCACTTCTGCTTGCTTCCGTTTACTGTCCCCCTGATCCCCATCATCCCTCATCTATCCCCACATTCAAACGTCCCCTACAATTCTCCACCCAGACAACCGCCTCCATTTTCATTCCATCCTGGAGTAAAACCCTCTAGGCATCCACCCGTTTCCTAACCTGCGCCCTGAACCGCATCAACCTAACGATGAAACAGGAAAGAAGGCTAGGATTTCAGCAAGAGCCATTCCTTCCGGGCCGCCGCCTTGGGGTGCTTTTAGACAGTCAGAGGGAGGCGAAAAATAAAAATAAAAATAACTCTTCTAGACTCGATACCCCATTCACCGTTCGTCTTTTATCCCTATCCCACAACTAACTGCGACGACCAACTAACTCTACGGGAACCTCCCGGCATCTGCTGACCAAGGGTATGTTATCAGCGACTGGGTGTCAAGGTTGAAAGACGGGGGAGAACAACCAAGACGAACATGCGGGGGGAGAGGAAGAGTTAATCTCACCTCTCAAACGGATGAGCCTATCACTACGCCAAAGATTACCCAACCATCAAGAAACTGGAACAAACACGGATAACAAAATATGACAGAGTCTCCCGGGGCTAGAAACTCTTGCACATCTAGGATAACGGTAGGCCCTCCTACAAGGGACAGCAATCAAACAAAACCTACAATATCCCGTTACCCAAAAACGGTTTAACAATCGCAAGCCAATCATGAGTTCAGACTGCTTTTTCCTCAACCCATTTTGAAAGGCGGGTTGGAAAAAGAATACATACAAAATGACCATACAACAAAAGAAAGCAAAAAGGGAATCCCGTTCGAGTCAAGCCACTGACTAAACCATAAGGTGAAAATAGGACTTCGATTCGGCACCCACGCTTCAACTCGCTACCTCCTCTACCTTTACCGCACTGCTACAAGCTCCTGCAGTCAAGATATCATACATGCATTACATACCTATGTACTTCCCCTGAGCCAAATCAAACCCAAGGGAGAAAAAAAGAAACCTACAAATCACTCTCTGAAGTTCTCCAGACGCGCTCATCATCGCCGGGGGGGAACAAGTTGCTCTGCAGTGCTCGAGCACCTATAGCAGTCGATTGCTTCGCTAAAAACAAAACAGGGGAACAAAAAAACAAAGAAACCTCCCTATTTAGCAATGCATACATGCTGTTACCGGCAGTAAGGAATTATCTTCTGGCTTTTCACAAACTTTCCATTACCCCTATTACTCCCCGATACTTATCCCTTTCCCAAGGGTTCGCCGCGGGAACACTTAACTTGCACGATATTACATATACACTTACGAGCAATCTTATTTTAGCGAACTTTTCTTTTCTCTCGCTCAGTTTATGCAGAATGTTATATTTGGCATCGACCAGGCTTTCGATCAGGAGGGGATTCAATTGCCGGTTTATCCTTTCTGAGCGGGGAAGTCACGGTATTAAAATAGAAACCATGTCAGGAAGAAAAAAGGCAAAGAAAGGCAGAGCAAAGAGGGAAACTGTAATGTATACCCCTTTTTTGCTTCACCGTGCGGGAGATGAAGAGGGGTTAGGGATTGTCGAGGGATTTTGATTTGATTGGTGGCTGGAATGGGTGATGTTCAAGCGGACAAATCAGGTGCCGGCGGGCGCCTGACGCGTGTGCTGGCGGCAATGGAAAAGTGGCTAGGAATAGGGCAAAAAAAAGCTTGTTCTCGGAAGTGTTGTTTCCTCGGTGCGGGCTGGGGGGGGACCATCATAAAATACAGGCGTGAACTATTGGTGTGAACGCGAGACTGCTCGTGCCAGCGGTGCTGATTACTGGTGTATGGTATACGTTAAGGAAACAGCACGGTAGTTTAGAAATTGAATTAGGTTAAATTGAGTCGGAATATTGAAACTACTCTAGTAATGGGTCGATTCATAGTGGACCGCGGGGGGGGTGGCGGTCGTGGAAGGGGCCCGCCAACCGTTGTGAGTATGCAAGTCGTTGAGCTGGGATACTGCACAGGATGTGGGGGGTCGATTCCTATGCTGCGGTAGCTGGCTGTGGCCTAGCCTGATGCCCGGAAGCTTTGTCATTCATGTTTGACACCGCTTGACCTCTTACACCGCTCCCGTCCTTCAAGCACCCCACGCACTGGTAAACGGTACTCTACTGAAGCGGCCGAATTGAAATGAGAAGGCTCTATTTTAGACTAGCTTATGCCAAGTGACAACTAACTACATACGGTGTAAACTCGTCGAACTCGGTGAAAGATTCCATCACTTCTGGCATGGAGG
>Ga0307513_10001049_pt1 | contig 40131 bp, 25 predicted proteins | sample 15_EM_MG_FD_202174 | JGI IMG/M metagenome (GOLD analysis project Ga0307513, IMG submission 202174) | Populus trichocarpa ectomycorrhiza microbial communities from riparian zone in the Pacific Northwest, United States - 15_EM | ecosystem: Host-associated > Plants > Roots > Unclassified | place...
AAAAAAGTGGTACGGTGCATAACTAATGTCTCAGAAGCAGTGGTACACTTGAGAAGGGGAGCTTTAAGAGAATCCATGTTTCTTCCCATGCTATGCAACTGATAAAGGAAATTATGTATGAGTGATGAAGATGACCTCTACTCTAACACATTTACTATCAAATCAAACTAAGAGGTGTCTGCTGAGGGGGCACCTGAACTTCTAAACCGGGACCATGTTTAATGCTGGCCTTATGATAAGTGGGCTTTAAAGCCCAGTGGCTTATTGAAGAAATCAATATTCTTTTTGGATCTATGTGTAGAGGCTACTCTGCTCTGTCATCCTTACCCATTTATTTTCTTGAACACAGGAGTGTTGGTTCAAAATACTTACCCCTTGGAGTTGGTAACTGTATGGTAAAGGACAGGGTTTAAGATGTACTTTACCATCTCAACAGATTTTCTGTCTGTGTAGTTCGGTTGCAGCGTACCAGAATTTTGTCCATAATCAACCCACCCCACCCCTGCAGCGTACCACTTTTTTATGCCTGTCCCTTGTACCATGTTAGGAAAGTACTAATCTATCCCAAGAAACCTTGTCTCACGGAGGTACAGGGCATAAGTTTTGTAGGTTCCACAAGCGAGGTTTGCTGCCCTCACTCCCTGTGTAACCTACAAAACTTATGCCCTGTACCTCCGTAAATCTCGAGATTTACGACCTAACCAAGATGGGGGATGCAAGAAATATATGGCAAAACGTCCGTGCCTGTCTGTGCCCATCCAAATGATCCTCCTTCATTTTCGGGCGCTTGTGGCCTGTACGAGTAATAAGTACTCGGATACCAGGCTGACAAAGCTAACGACGATATTGGGAATAGCGCACTCACTAAGGGGTGTGGGTTGAAAACCAGAAGAATTCCTTGAAAGCTTTCTGCTTTACTATTGGTTGAACTATCTATTCACGGTTTCTATTGGATATTTGCCACTTTAGCTCATGCTCAGAATAAATCCTGGTGTTCGCGGACTAACCCTGGTATCCGAGTACTTCTTCCTGAATGCTGTGTTCCGGTGTGACAACATTGGTATCGCGGACTGGATTCATCTGCCCCCAATGTCCCTTTCGGCGATAACAAACCCAAACCGTATTCGCGCCCAGCCGCCACAGCAACATCTCCCGTCACAAAGTGCCGCGCAAGAACAGTCACTTTTGCCCGATTCCAGAATTAGTTGCCCCAGCTCCCCCATGCCTATCCATACCACGTTTTCGGGCGCGGCCTGACCTCATACGCAAACAATGAGCCCGGTTCAGAGTTCGCAACTGTGACCACTCGCCCATTCAGAAAGTATCCGTGCCAATATTTCCGGTTACTTTCGGAAATCTTAGCATAGCTTGGGGTTGATAGAGGCAATGGTTTGTAGATACAGTAAAATCTCGAATATTTAGGCTGGCTTAGTAGTGTAGATTAGCCGAATTCACGATGCCAAACACCACTAAATGGCAATCTATTACAAAATAGGTAAAGAGCTATATCAAATATCAATGTGAAAATAAATACAAGGAAAAGAAGAAGGAGAAAGGTCAACCTGAACACTCAACCGGTATGTCAGACTCTGCTGCTTCAGATTCAGACTCGGTTGCCAGAATTTGCTTCTCTGTTCAAGTATTACAGATGTCCACTAACCCTTACTCATTTCCAACCTCCAACTCACTTGTAGTTAGCCCTTTGATGCTCAGCTCCAGGTTTTCGCTCTCTTTAGGATGTAAAGAAAAACTAGTTCCAGACCCAGTTGACATGAATTAGTAAAAAAATAGATTGCACCTTGAGTGTACTGGGCATCTGAGGCACCTAACGTATTTGACCCAGTAATGCGTCACCCCCTAATAATAAGTCACTTGTTTACCATAATATAATTTGATATAGGAGTAATTCTAGGGGTTAAAAGTTGTCCTATCTTATTTAAAGTTAATTTTTAAATTGTCTTAAAAGTTGTGAATAATTCTGCCAGTTTTTGAAACAGCTATTTCATCGCCCCATCTGTAAATGGTACAAGTGAGATATCATGATTATATATAAAAGTATTGTAAAGCAAAGGTACCACTTATGGAAAAAACCAAAGATTTCTCAAGATTGTTGTATAGGTGATATACTATGAGCCCTGTAAATAATAAAATATGAAGGCAAAATCTGAGGCTGAGCAAGAGTCTCCAAGATTAATGGTCTTTTAACCTTCAGACTGTACTAATTTTAACATATAACCCACACTCTTACGATACTAAGTTTCACAAAAAGCACTACCAAACATATACCAAACTGGATACCTGACCTGAAGGATCACCTTCAGGCAGCAATTACTATCAAGAATTAAATTTCTATACAATAATCTTGAGAAATTAGTGATTTTTTCTACCAGTGATTTCTTTGCTTGACAATACCTTTATAAATAATCATGATATCTCACTTGTATGATTTACTAATAAGGCAATAGAATAGTGGTTTCAGAAATTGACAGGATTATACGGGAAGGACAAGACAATTTGGAAACTTGATTTAAATAAGATTGAACAATTTTACACCCTATATTTAACAATATATCAAATCAGATTGTTGAGAAAGAGTGACCTATTACTGGGAGGTAACCTATTACTAGTTGAAATATGTTATTACAATCTTATATGATAGAAATTCTATTATGTTATTGCTTAAGGCAATTTTATAGTCTTATAGTTGAGAACTATCTTTGTAGGTCCACTATATATTATCAATCTGTTTCTTAGGCTATATCAATAACCTGGTCTTGTTTTTGGTATTCTTTTAGGTTGGAGGACAGTTGGTCTTATTATATGATTGTATATAAACGATAGTATAATAAAATTATAGAGTATAACGTCATTTACAAGGATGTGGCTCATGACTGGGATCCAACTCACCTATAGCAACCATTGTTAAATCAAATCTACTTCTCATTATCTTAACAAATAAAGAAGATACTATCCTGTGAATCAAGCTACAGGTGTCTGAAATATAAACAGTCTGAAAATCCAGTTTTTATTTCTTGGTAATAAATTGTTATTCTAATATAGTGGTTTAAAAATTGCCTATTTTATAAATAAATTGCAGTTTTTCATAAGCATAAATAAACTGCAGTTTTTCATAAGTATAAAAAAATTGAAAACGCTGCCAGAATTACATAATAAAATGGATCAAAGGATAGTATAAGTTTTAGATATTCAGAATAACCAGATTTTAATTTTCTTCATATTCATTTTTGAAAGCAATCGCAGATAAAAAAGATGGACAAAATGTGCTCAATTTATGTACAAATTGGATCAATTTTACCATATAATATCTAGATACATAGTTAGTCTATAAACTGATAATCCTAGAATAACGTTTATGATAGCTTTTGAAGTTTGTATATGAAGTTTGAAGTCAGATAAATATACCATTCTATATTTCATACAGGTTTTTAAAGACGCTTGCAATATAACTCATGAGCCATATGTATATCATCAACTTATTGAAATCAAATCATTAGGCTAGTAACTACATGTCAATTACCAATAAGATCATGTTTAGTAGACTAGAGTAGACAGTCTGGGATGTAGTTTACAGTTGTTACGAGGTAGCTAACATGGTAGGATTCTGAGTTAACTAGGCTGAGGATATTCGAAACAACAGATTAATAGTTAGGAAGGCTCGTTGGTAATGGTTGGGTAAAGGGTAAGAAATAAAGTGTAGTCAAATATCAAAGAGTTAGGATATAACTCGCTAACTTGTTTAACTTGATATATTGTTAAGGTTTCTTCTCCGTTGCTTGATGATTCTTCAACCACCTGGGGAGAGGCCTACTATTTATACTAATATGAATGCTACTTCGGCTTCTTTAGTTAAGAAGTATTTTCTTAACAATTCAGTTCGTCAGATCAATGTGCGAACACTGTTTGACCCAGGAATCCTGCCCAACTCAACTCAGAGAGTCTCCCGAACTGGTATTTCATCTGAGGGTGTCCCCACTCCACCAGTGGACAGTCTTCAATCTCTTCATTATGATAGATTATAAATGAATATGCCATCCAAATGTTTACATACTAATAGTAATATGGAAGATAGAGTGATCAGTTGCAATATTCAGCTATCAAAGCCTTATGCGACTACTGCATATGCAACGAGAAAATGAGAGGAGTAGTGTTCACTAAACATCATTCCAATCAGTTAAACATATCTTGAAATGTGCTCTCATCCAGTGTTCCGAGTCGTCTTCCAGATGTCTCGGAGAAGCTCATAACTCTGGGAGCTTGGGTTCAGATATATGGTCGGCTTATGAAGCTGTATACCTCACTCTTAAATATTAGGTAAGCTATTCCTGCTAGAGTAATAAAAGTGTATATTAATTATAATGCATGGTAGAAAGTTGATTATTGATTTGTAACTAAAAACAATTAATATAGAATTTGACCAATAGCTATTGTTGGACCTGACCCCAGAGAGTACTCCTAGACTTCTGAGAACCGTTATATTAATTTAATAACTTCTTGTTGGTTTGAATAAGTCATTATTGCAACATAAAGATACTATAGGACTTTATTGCAACCTTTTTATAGTTGGATAATGGTCGATGTACAAAGTATGTAAAACTTTTGGATCAACCTTTAGAATTTATATACTACCTTAGAATATGATAGTAAAAGGAATTCCAAGATAGTGAGTTTATAGACCAACTACGTATATAGATATTATATGGTAAAATTGATCTAATTTTTATGTAATTTGGACGTATTTTCTCCCTCTTTTTTAACTCCTATTGCTTTCCAAAATGATTATGAAGAAAATTAAAATCTGGTTATTCTAAATATTTAAGACCTATACTATCCTTTCATCTATTTTATTATGCAATTCTGCTAGAGTTTTCAATTTTTTTATGCTTATGAAAAAATGCAATTTATTTATGAAATAGGCAATCTTTAAACCACAATATTGGAATAACAATTTATCACTATGGCCCTGCTCGGTATGTACCAATAAAGATATATCGTAATTAAAGTTGAAAATGGCATATATGCCAATAAAAATATTCAGTGTTGAAAAAAGATATTGGTGTTCGGCAACACTTTTATAATTTCAATAAAAAATAAATTACTATTAGCCCACAAGATGGATTAGGGCAAAAGTCAAAAAATTAATATGAATAAAAAAGAATTAGGGGGAATATTATTCTCTAGGAGTAGATTGAAAATACAAGTTGAAACAAGTTAGCTTCAACTAAATGATATGATAATTATTAATGCTAAGAGTATAGTTTCCTGAAAATAGTCGAAAATGTATTTTATTGAGATTTTAACAATAAAGGACAATTCTTATTAAATTGTAAGCATTATAAGCTCTTTCTGAAATAATATGAGGCTATTTTTTATTACAAGTTTAACATATAGAAATATGAATCATATCTTATGATGTGATACCTAGCCCTACAATAAATATATACAATAAAAAATTCTAAACACAATAAAAAAATATCATAGTTTAATGTACAGTGCTGAGCACACCTCTATATAAAAACTTTAATATGCCACAATTTATACTATAAAAGTGACATGCCAAGCAGGGCCTAAGAAATAAAAACTGGATTTTCAGATTCTCTATATTTCAAAGTACCTGTAGCTGGATTCTCAGGGGAGTATCTTATTTATTTGTCAGATAATTAAAAGTAGATGTTGTTTTCTAATGGTTGCATTGGGTAGGCCGAATCCCACTCATGAACCACATTACCGGGAATGACGTTATGGTTCATGGGGACCAAAATCTGCATACAGCTGAAAAACAAGTGTTATGTAACTAAGCTGCTTTGAATATTAGCACTTTCCTATACAAATCCTGGGATATGATAAAAGTTCTCTATTTTAAAAGCATATAGGAAGATTCATATATGTGAACATATTATGTCTACTGTGATAGGAAATTATAATATGCTAGATAGTCTAAAATAATATACATTATGAGTGTAGTTTTGTTAGAATTAGTAGAGAAGTGTTTTTGGTTGGCAATGGGCAAAAAGGATTGAGGTGTCACTGTTAGAAAATTCCTTCTTGAGATAAAAGTTCTTTTATATTTGTCCACACCAAACTCACTTCCCAATGATAATAAGAAGATCGGTCTCTTGAATCAACCATTGGGTCCCCCTGCTACCTTGGAGCTACTCTGAGAACAATATGAAACAGAATGACACTTGCAGTTTAGAAGTTTGGGCACCAGGTTCAGCAGGTACCTACCTTTCATTGTTTTATTTTGTGGTAAATGTGTTGGGCGAAGGTTATCTACATCAATTTTCTTTATTAATTGGATAGCATCACAGAACGCATAGGTTCTCTGAATGTTGCTCTCAAAACTGTACCACTGCTGCTGAGAGATTGCTTAGAACAGTACCATTATTTTTTGCCTAACCATTGTATAGCGCTTTGAGTGCCTCATGTTCGGATACTTCTTGCCTATTACCTGTATCACCCGTTGATTTTCACCTGCTCTGTACATGAGGTTGTTTTATTGCCAATTTAGGTATGTAGCAAAATGCGCCTCTCGCCTTGGGTCTTACTGCCCAGCCATCCCAATCCTTCGAAATTTTACTTTCCAGTCTTTCATCAGGTCTTGACGAATATCAGCGGATGACGAACAGGGATTAGCAGGCATTTCCCGTTACACCACTCGATTTTTTACTGGCCGAATACCCCTGTTCGTCATCCGCTGATATTCGTCAAGACCTGATGAAAGACTATACTAGTACGGTACTTTGAGAACGGGCATGTTCCGTTTTCTCGGATTCTAATGGGGAACCCGTGCAGTTCACCAGACCACCGTGATGACGGGGTATATTTGTCCCAAGCACGGAGGACTCTGCCGTACTGGTGGTCGAACACAGCCGTTGGGGCAAGTATATGGCTAACAATCCCAGCGTCTCTTGGCACTGCAAGACTTATACCTTGCCCCCCCAATACCCGGGTACTCTTTGTCTGGGCAAGTATAAGTACCGCGAATCTCCTTCTCCTCTTGCACATCTTCCACTACTACTACCGTACTCAGGGAGGTTCACTAACATGAACAAAATGCTTGCTTACTGCCTGCTTGCTATCACCGCTCTTGCTGGTGTTCTGGCGGGCCGAGTGGCGGGCCCGGTGGGGTTGGAGCCAGCTTTTACTTTGAGGGTATTTTCTTACGGATTTTCACTCCTGGGATAGAGCTGTACTGGGTAAAGCGCGAGGCTAACACCACTTAGATTGGTATCGAGGAGCCGATTCGGACTAGTGAGCTCATCAAAGGATATAGGATTACCTACGCGGTGCGTCCCCACTACCTCATATCGCTGTTGGCTGCCCACGGGGGTTCGGGCTGAGATTGACTGGTTTTCTAGGCCTCCCCGAACGGCACTATCTTCAGCGCCCCAGGAGCCGCAGTCTCAGTGAATGCGACTATCCTAGCCGCGAGTGACGTGATCCATGTCGACCCAGACGGGAAAAGATTGAGACTCAATGTCAATGGTGTAGCAAAGTACGCAGCCCACACCCCAGAAAAAGCCCCCCCTCCCACCCCACTATATCCACATACAAGCAAGCAAATACTAACCGACACCATACAGAACCGTCAACGGAACCGTAAGCCTGCTTCACTGATCGACTATACCCTACTCGCCCTAACTAGAATCTAGATCTTCGGCTTCGGCTTCACCGGTATTGCTACCCCCAATGATGAATTTAACGCGATCCTCAGCCATGCTCCGGGCTCGCAGTCCAATGACTTTGGAACCATTGTTTCTCACCACACTTTTGATATTCCGGTGGGTTGTTACCCCGATTTTAGCGGTGCTAGTATTGAGCTGATGGGGTTTTCTATGGCAGGTTGCTGCCCCGGAATTGGCGGGGTTGGATGAGAACATATACGTGGCCGCGGGGAGGTTTCTTGTTAACCGGGATCGGAGTATCACGGTGGAGTACGTTGCTAGTAGGGTTATAATAGAGGTTTAAGTCAGGTGGAGTATGTACCAGAGATGGGTAAGGGGGGAGAGGTGGAAGGGGTCGTCGCTATTCAGAATGAATGGTTTATGTGGTTTTTTTTTAATAAAAAAAAAGAAGAGAGATATGCCGTAAGAGCAATCGTACTCTGTGAAATTAGGATAGGTTGACGATTGTGATCCGGTGGATACTAGTAATCATATCGTATATTCAAACCGGAACTATTCCTCCGTGGGATCTTGTACTCGTACAGCACAGTACTGTACTGTACTGTACTGTACTGTACATCTCCAAGCCTTCGGGCCAAAAACCCAACCCAACCGGAAGCTTACCGCTTTAAACCACCCAATCTCAAGTAGTGCTCTCCACAGGGAATCGATTTATGAGCGGTACCTATCAGCACAATTCTCCTGACGTGAAGACTTCCTGAAACGAGAAATTGCTGCGTTGCCACCAGCGGATATACCCATGGGACAGACATTTGATTTTGGGGTGCTGATAGGCGCACAGAGATATCTCGGAACCGGCACTAGAAGCACCCTCCGAGGGATGTATTATAGCGTAGCTCGAAAGGCAGTAGTTATGAGTAACCTGGCCTCTCGAGTGACTTTGCGCTGCAAGCACCGGGATAGGGCCTGACGGTTTATGTGGGTGGGGACAGGGGAGTCGCAAAAAGATACCCGCAAGATCCTCCGGGAGTGGGAAAGAGACTAGGGGGGGGTGGGAGAGGAGTCTTAATCGGTATCGGAAGGTTGGATGATGATTTTTGAAGTGTCAGGCTCTATCCAGCACCAACCCTATATAAAAAGTACAATATTTCCTAATCTCCAGGGCAGTTTAACTTGAAAGAGAAAATTTTATGCTATAGTCAAACAACAGACGGTCTTTCGCTAATTCTGTTGGAAGGAAAAAGCAAGTGGGGGTCTAAATGTCGGGGGGTGAGGAAAATTGTTCTGTTGCAAAATATTTCACCCATCATATGATACCTCACAACTTTGCTACTTCCCTTACTTTCCAAAATGTAAGCCTCCTGTTCCGTTTTTTTCTTTTACATGAACAACCAAAAGAGCACCAACTGCTCAGTCATCACAAAATTTCTCTTTGAAGTTAGCACACCTTGGGTATTGCAGGGTATCTGGGTACGAAATCATAAAAACTCAAGGAGTCATTACGGCACCGTGACTATGAAGGCAACTGTAGACAATCCCTTATCTGTACCCGTCTAAACTTCTACCAGTTGGTTTGCATAGAGATGAAGCCTTTCGAGATACACCACAGGATATTTCCGAGTGTTGGGATAACGGGATGTCATTTACGCTTGCGCTCCCGATCTGGGCTGCAGGAAATGCTTTGGTTTTCCTTGCCATTTTGGTCTCTATGATCGATAGCTAGGGAAATACAGCCCATGTAGACCCCGCTGAGGGGTTGCTTCGGGGAATATGTCTGATGGTCGAATAAGCAATACATCCTACAAAATAGAATATTACTAAGCTCATGCCATTTTATCTGAGATGACCCCACATAGCTTTCGACTCATGTGCCGGAAATCAGTTGATGCTGTTCGGCATTCCCTAACTAATGTTTTTTTGTTTTATGGGAGTAGGGAAGATTGGGAAGACTTTTCCCCGGATAGGCAGATATGAGTATGGCTACGGAGATAAAAGCAGAACAAGGGTCCATGATAGTGATGGGCACGAGCATGGTTGAGCAGATCACGGGGCCATGACCGACATATGATCCGATCGAGAGGAACACATCACATGATAGGGTGATCGATAAAAGGAATAGATATTGATCGAGTGATCGATTATGACGAGATTTGGTGTGTGATTTGGGATAGTCGATTATCATCGCTCGAGTTTTATCCAAGTCACTTTTACCTGTCAGAGTTTCACTAAACGCGTATCTTGGTTTCTGTGTTTGCAGTAACTGTGTTTCCTATTTTCCATATCCCATGGCTCACATCTAGTCTTCGGTTATCTTCACGTTTGCATAAGGAATACCTTTTTACAAACTAATCGATAACAACAAAGCGTTCTGCTCATCGCTTTCTGCCGCGGTTCTGCCGTCTGCCCCGTAATCTCCCTCGCCCAGCAATTCTTCAGCAAATTCCTCTCTCATACTCCACTTATCCAAGCAGGGATTTGGGAGACATGAGGAGGAGGTAATGGGTGAGTGATCCGTCATGATTGATTTTAGAAGAGCATACTAGTCGAGCAAAACTCGATCATGACTTGATCGTTCCATCACTAGTCCACCATTTATATTAAAGGTGTATGAAAGAGTATCTCTTTGTGAATAATTACTTTTATAAGGGATTACACAGAATATTTCTTTTATTACCACGAGGATGGGGAATATGCGGGGAAGAAAGGGATATGTGCGGTGATAGATGGAAAGATCATGATGATTAGGTTATGTTTTTCATATATACCCCTGCCCCGACCGCTAGTTTAGCAAGCAAGACAAAGGGAAGAATTTGCGGGCTATCCACTTCTATTACTATTCGGTGTTCTATTTTTATTCTCGCGGTTGTCACATACGCTGCTAATCCCGTAGGGGAGATTTCACAGACTTGAAAATCAAGGCCTTCTGCCCTAGCCCTGTCTGCTGGTTAGCGCAGAGGTATATGGACCAATGGGGGAACTCGGAGGGGGAAGAACACTGAGAAATACTATCATACCCACAGGTATCTAAGAAGGCTTCTCTGAAGACCTCATTACCCCTAACTTACGACCGAATTGGCACGAAAGCAGAAAACAAGGCCAAACCCAACTTAAGGAGATTGAAATGGAGAAGGGTGGAGTAAAGCAGGGTGTTTCCACCTCACCCAAGGTCTTGGCTCCCCTGTGCCAGTCCCCTGCATACTAAATTTAACCCTTGCCGGAAGATCCGAATAGGTGGAAGGAGCGATATAGCTAGCTAATTTCCACATCTCCAGTTCTTCACTAAATTGAAAACACAGAAAAAAAATGAAGAGTGTGCGTTTCACTACGGCGTCAGCTTCCAAAACTTAGTGATATTATTTACTGATTCTCATACTACAACAGCTAAGATATTGACCAATCCTAACTGTTAAAGGGAAAATGTTGGAAGTCGTGAGATGCCGCTCGGCGTGCTCTCACGCTAGTCGCTTTATTGTTCGGAAGGGTTTTAGGAATGCCCTTTGGCTTTGAGAGTACTTTGGCATTCGGGGGGGGATTTCGGCCGCAGGAATGCACTTGAGTTTGGATCAACGCATCCGCCAGGAAAGCCGTAAGGAAAGCGGGAAGGTTGCAAGAGTCGGATGAGGGGATGTTGGATGATGCCCGGAGGCGATAAGGGGTGGGGTTTTCTGTCCTTCCTTTGTTAGCATAAGTATGGAATGGGGAAAGGGGGGACGTACGCCGGAGAGCATGGACATGTGTGGTGGCCCATGAAGGATAGGAGGACTTTATTGTGGTTGGTATATACTCCTGTCTTTAGGGTTAGAGAGTGTCGTTGAACGAAGAGAACTTCCCCGCTCCTGAGTGTGCGATCTCGTTATAGTTGAGTGAACTCTTGGCGTTTCGTTTGGTCGTCACCGTTGATCCGTTGATCCATATTTAAAAGAAGGATGGGAGTTCGACTACCCACCGGAAGGTACCCAGCAGACATCACCCGTTTCCACAAGGATTACTAGTTCTTCCTGCCCTCATATATGGGCGCCAAATTTCGGGGGGGTCTAGGAAGAATGGCTGATTAGCTTAGCAGCCACAGCAAAGCGTTGACTAAGTTGCTGGTTAATATTCAAGCATTATGGCCTAAGTTAGAATCTTTCTTGAGCTTGTTTTAAGCTAAAAAAGCTGGATTGGATGAGGTGGGATTCCGCTGGGACTCTGGAGGGACAGTGGATTCGTATTCCAAGTGAAGTCAGTTGGGAGAGCGTGGAGAGAGGGAGTGAGCGAGAAAGAAAGAAGGATAAGGAAATCTATTTCGTATGAGAGCAATCGCGAGTGATGTATGGTGTTTTCAAGGTTATGAGTTCGAAAAACCCTGATTGACGCCCTGTGATTTCAATTAAGCTTTAAATTCAAGAACGCCCTTGCGTGATTTCGAAAGGTACGGTAGACCCCAAAATTACCATGGTCCTAAATCACGATTTTAAGTAGTATAACAACCTCCTAGCACAGCATAGAGGTTCCCATGGAGATCCATTCCAGTATGCAGCTTATAGTCAGTGTGATCTAGGTAGCTATGATATGAGACTTGTATTTCTTCCTCTCCTACTAGAACGGGTTACTGCTATTTCTTTTAAAGCATATATAATCAATGGAGGGGGGGCTTCTACTAGGTGTCTCCGGGTGTGGAATTTTGGTGCCGGGTGATCCATCATGACCAGAACCTGCTTCCCCAGAGGGTCAGAAAAAAGAGAGTGTGCCTGAAGTCTCATCCGGCGAAGCTGTGTGATTGTATGTGCCCTACTAGGAGAATGTGCCTTTAGAGATAGGTTAGCTCGATGGAGTATAAAAAGTTGCAGAAAACCATAATAAGTACACAAAATCTTTGGCAAACAGGGGGTGATAAGTAGCGAGAGAGTTTATAAGCGACTATCAAGAACTAGAGACAGTGTTGATGAAGGACAAAGCTGGTACCCAAATTATAAACGCCAACCATTGAAAGTATTGGAAAGTATTTTAGAAAGAGAGGTAATGGAAAAAGATCACTCCCCCTCCACCCACCATATAATTGAGCTACTGGTGATCTGGATAGGAGATAGTCGCTATTGCTGCAGCTTCCACTATCATTACTGGTGCACTGTGCAAAGCGAATCTCTAGCTTACTATAGCCACGCTTGGTAGAAACCCTGTGGTGGCTCTAACCGAAGAAGCTCTGGTCAAGGGCTGTTCAGTGGAAGCTCTACCGAGAATTCAAACCCCGAAATTAATGGCAATATATCACCCGTGATTAGACTAGAACATCCATAGTATCTTGGGCTTGCAACTTTAGCACTCGCCAATTCTAAAAGTACCTCGAAATCGGCTGCAGCGGCAAGCAGATTTGGGTGCGTCCTTGAAAGGATTGGTTTAGAGATTTCAGGAAAACTTTTGTGAATTGGAGCGTAGGCAGGGAAGAGTTCATCTTTGAGAAGGGATTTGTCCTTGTCGGAAGCATTACTGCACTATAATGTGACGCGGATGTGTTTGGCATGAAGATCTAGGAACAATAGGAGCACACTGATGTATATTTTGTTGCGAGGGATAAATCAAGTAAAGGTCAAACGATCGGACTTGACTAGGGCTCAACTCAAGGGTAGGGAAAATCAGAAACTTCATTCGCTCGACATCCACTAAGCTAACTAAGCAAACATAACTCTATATAAGAATAATAGAACTATCTCAATCATTCTATTGTCTGCCACATCTATCGATCTCTCCTTCATGCATAATCCCATTTGCCTGCATGCCTCTGTAATATGGATAAAGGAAAGACATAACCAGGAACTCTTCCGTCTATCCTTCAGTCAATCCTTCCATCTAGAAGAAATGAAACCACTAAAACTATTATCCCGTCTTGTCTCTCATCCATCCACTTTCTTTATCTCTGGCAGCTATCCTCTTCAGTCAACTCTGACATTTATGGTGCAAATCGTTATGGGTAGGGCAGTCTCGGGCGCATCTATAGTCGGGCGCATCTATAGATGAGCAAGCAAGAGAGCAACTCTCTCTCTTTCTTTCATCAACCAGTTCCATTATTTTATTCGAGTCCAGCCCCTTCAGTGTGACCCCGACAGTCAAGAGCATGAGCGTCCGAGTCATAACCTATGATTGTGCTATTCTAGTGGTCAGTTTTCCTACGCGCATGTGTGGTAGAGGATATCTCCCACTTCGGACTACTATACCTCTCAAGGCTGTGTGAGGGCTTTAGAGCCCCGCTACGAACATGACTTCTTCGACCACCCTGCATGGTTCGTGGTTTCCATTCAGGTAGCATCAAATTTTGTAATAGGAGGAATTACTTTTTTCCAATTTACGTTTTCAGCCACCGACAATGGCCAGTTTGATCAGTTCACGATCACTGCGCGGCCGTTGCCCAACGCGAGACATTGTCTCTGGCGCAGTTGACAGGAGCTGCTGGATGTGAAGTTATTTCGTACTTTTGTGGAGGTTTAAAGTTTGGCCACCGGGCTGAAACTAACACAGGCAGCAGTATTTCTATGCATCCAGTAAGTTGTCTTGACCCGGAGTTCAGCTCACCAAGGGTTTGGACCGTTGTCAGCTTGAAAAAGGGCCTCGGGAAAAAATTTCTCGAGAGAGATCAAACAAGTTTTCTATTTTGTAACTTCCCGTAGGCTGCTCCCGTAAACTTGTCTCTATCATAATTATTATTATTTTTTCAATTGGAGAAATGAGGGTATTACGGTGGTTGGGTAGGTTGCTGAAAGAAGCATGTTCTGTGAAGAGAAGTTACAAACCTCCTCGGCTATTCTACCTCTTTCATCTCCTCGGCGCTGAGTTGTGAACCTAACCACCCCGAGCTAAGAGGCTCCTAGGTACCCAATTGGTGCGTCATGCGAGATCATTGATCACTATGCGCTACTTGTTATGTCTTCAGACCAGCTGACAGCTATCGAAGCCTGACCCTGGAGGTCGAATTGACATAAGAAAAATATACTTCTACCGGTAGAGGGGTCGCTGAAGTTGGATCTTAGCAGCACAACTCTCCGCATTGTTGTATTCGGGTACGGTAGTTCCATTGTGAAAATAAGTTGCACACCGGCACCTGTCAACAAGCCACTAATACAGGGTTGTATCGATACCTTAGCGTCAAATGCCCAACTTAGCCTCAAAGAGCGACCTCAGCACACAGGTCGCCTTAACCCACGTGTTGGAGGAGGAAAATTATTACACATTCGGAGGTGGCCTGTTTTACCCCTACGGTCGAAGCATCCTACCGGTAGTAGAAGTACCTTGCAATCGGGTAAAAGGACCGTCCTGCCGGTAGTGCCCGTGCCATCCACTCTACTGGTCCGAGACTTGAGCGCCACAAGCGAAAACATTGAGTCACTTCACCTACTCGAATACTATTTAAGGTGTGCTCGGTGCTTATGCCGGGAATCGGTACACAGGGTGGGGTTGGGATGCTAGTTACTGGGTGTGGGTAGCATTTACTCGAGTAGTTGGGGTAATGTAGCTTATCCTAACTTCACACCTAAATGGGGGCGGGGTGACAACACCCGAGAGGCAAGAAGGAGCTTTGGATGCACCTTTTCTTTTCATTTATCGGTATGCAAGACAAAGACCTTCAAGACACAGTACTCCAGTACAAGTACTGGTACAAGAACCAAGTCAGGTTTAATCCTGCCCCATGCAAGGCATCAGGTACTCGTATAGGTACAAGCACATACCCAGAACGGGGCCTTGAGTGCCCGTGAATGTCGGCTAATGGTCGGCAGTGGATGGCTTTAAAATTTTGCTAGCTCGTGTGAGTGTTCATGATGCGAGTGCAGTACTACCATTATCTAGTGCGAACTCTTACCGTATACCGATTACAACACCAGAGACTCGATTACATTCGGCACTGGTTATTCCGTACCCTGGCGCTTGGGTATGACATTACTATTCGGGATTCACTAATTCACAATCTGGTGGACTGATGTAAAGATCGGTAGTATCTTAGCAAACACTCAGACTATCGCCTCCGCCGACCTAGTGGAAGCACATGGGGGCTCTGTCAGTTATAGTACTAGGATATCTCATTTCTATCGCTGATGCAATGCAACACCCGATATGCGATGGTCGTTTACCGAAAAGCAAAATGTTACATGGACTACCAATTTTACGTCGCGTGCCTTTGGTCCCCCAGGAAAAACTCATTAGCTCACGCTCGGGATCACGAAGCTCTAGTGCAGCATGCTTCACCATCTCTGTACCACGACGCACACGTGGTTTGGAGCGCCGGGAATAAAAGAAGAGGGGAATAAAAGAACAAAAACGCCCGCGTTGGTATATTTTGCTTTGGTAGGCCGGTCCTCCAAAACCATCAGATACCAACTTCTGTGTTAGACTTTTCATTTCAGCCAAAAAGTGGCGCATACACAACAGAGTGGTAGTCGGCCCTCCAATAGCGAAGCGCAGGAGAGGCTTCCACAAAATCACGAAAAGCTCCTAGGGACGTACAAGGCTATCATGCGCAGTGGAAACTGAAGGTGGGGATCAGGCCTAGTTCCTTTTGCCTTGCCAACTCATTTTGGGGAGAGGGATCCACCTCTTAGAGGAAAAGAGCTGACAATCGAAGCATTTGTGATGGCCCTCTCGTGATAAGGATATCATTTGCGCCATTTAGCCCTTGTCATTTTTTTCGCTAGACGTCCGCATTTTTTGAGTAAGCGCCTAAACTTGGCCTTATCGCCTTAAGGGGTAAGATCGGGGGAGCAATCCGAGCTGCGGGCATCAAGTGGAGCGAAAGTATTGGGCAGTCCAAAGAGAAAAGGGGATCTTTGGCCCACAGGAAAGCACTCAGACAAGCTTTTAGATTATCATTAGCAGGTATAACACAATACTGTAATAGTTGGATAAGAGTCTCTTTACCACCAACCGGGCGGCATGGGCCATTTTCCAAAACTAGATGGAACACATGATACCGTATATCCTGAGATGTCTAGAATAGGCGTAGCAGCTCTGGTTCCCAATTGGAGTACCAGTATCCCCCTGTAATAGAATCTCCCGGAAATTTCTCATTTGACCTCTCAATACGATCCCTCCGATGGGCTGGATTCCCCCCCAAAAGTCTACCCCGGAGAGACATTTTCGTTATCCAATTGCCCATCGCTCTCTCAAACAGGATTTACCGCTATACTGCTAGTACAGCACTCCCACCTCCTACCTCCTCAAGCGCAATCTTTCAAGTAATATGGGCCTTCGCCGTGGCACAAGATAGGATACCCCCCTCTCAATGTACACAATCTCGCAGCGCTGTCCCCGAAAGCGTAGACCAGCTGAGAACCGGATCGCCCCATAAAAACCGAAATGAAGCAAAAAACAAACCATCCAAAGCACCATACCCCCCTCCAATTGTTTCACTGGCTTTGTACCCCAGTGCCTTTATAATGCTGTACACCGCATCTGCATAGTGTGCTTTTACGAGCCACCATTCATCCGATAGATTCCTCGCCCTCATTCTTTCCTTTCCTTTCCTCCTCCTTCTCCCCACCCTTCTCCTCCCCCCTGCCTTTATTCCCTCCCTCTCTATTGCAGCTCCAAAATTCTGACAATCTAAGCGAAGCTGAAAAAAATGATTCCCCCTGTCACACACACACATCAGGCCGTATCTTAAATGATTTAGTAAAGATCTCTGGATCTTTTGTTGATTTTCTTGCTTAGTGGGTTGGCTTCCGGGGGTCTAGAATTGTCTTTCATAGCAAGCTTTACCTAATGAGAGATGATTTTCCTTTCATTTGACCGGTCAATGGTTACGTCTGTTTAAGAGGTGATATTTTTTCTCTTGACTTCGTTCAGATTGTCAAAGTGTTTTCAAAGCTGCAATATTTCTCTTTTACTCCCCGACAGGCAGGGTTCTCGCCCGCCATAGGCCCCAGACAACCCTACGGCAAGAGCTACCCACGGCCCTTGAGTTCAAAAATTAGGCATATATAGGATCATACCCGAGTACTTGTACATGTACATCACATCGACAGCCTTCGTTGGATTTATTGGGGGCAGCCGCGTTTGATGTGCGGTTGTGTTAGGATGGACCCGGTTGTGACAGGCTTTGTGAGTGAGCGTATAGCTCCACTCGTGCAACGTTCGCCCGATGATCATTGCCCATTCGCGCCACAAAAGCCAAAAGTGTCGGTCACCATTGTTAAGCCCAATTATAGTTACCCTAAGCGAATGAAGTGCATATTTTAAATGATAGAGCAAAAAATCGTCCTCTTGTTCCCATTCGCAACCATTGTCGCGTGGTGCCTACTCGATCGCATTTTCGCTCTTGTATTGGCGGCGGAGTTCTCCGGGACTCATAAGGAACATATAATGAAGATATTTTATTACTTACTCTCTGATGAGGTTGGCGCGCGGATGCAATACCCGAGGACTCGCACTTGGACTGTCGTCGAGGTCAATAAGCCCGATACCCAGGTTATCCCGCCTCCAGGGCGCGCAACTTGGGCTGAATCGCCGACGCAGAGCTCTCTGTGCTACAGTAAACCCGAGTACGGTAGTAATCATCTCGCTCCAATCTCGCCCAGGATTACACTTGTAGAATCGAATCACCTCCCGGGATTGTGACAAAGTGGGGCTTTAGAAATAGAATGGAACTAGAAAGGAAAAAAAAGGAAGGAAAAAGGCTGCCCCGCCCTCCCCACCCAGGTACTTTTTTCATTCCCCTGGTTGGGTGGTGCGCGCGATAATTACCTTTTGGGCATGCAGGTTGAATCGGATGTCTGTGTGTTGTTGGAGGTGACACAAAGTTGCTCGGGTGCTTTTTGCTGAGTGGTTCGGTTGGGTTGGTTTTGCATGGGCGGGGCTGGCCCGACAAGGTTAGGCTGGAGGGTAATCCTGCGGTACTCGGATACCAGGGCTAGTCCGCGAACACAGGGCTGACAAAGCTAACGACGATATTAGGAATAGCGCACGCACTAAGGGGTGTGTGTTGAAAACCAGAAGAATTCCTCGAACGCTTTCTGCTTTACTATTGGTTGAACTATCTATTCAAGGTTTCTATTGGATATTTGCCACTTTAGCTCATGCTCAGAATAAATCCTGGTGTTCGCGGACTAACCCTGACACCCGAGTACAACACAACGCGCTACTGCGAGAGACCGAACTGGGTCATGCACGGTCACTCGTTATGTATGTTGTCCGTAGGATCTTTGCTTCTTCCGAGGGGAAAGCGAGGGGGATATTACAGGCCCTACATGTAGATAGGAGAACTGACTACCATCAGTGGGGAATCCAAGAGTATAGCCTCTGGGCGCTGACGGCTCTACGGTTTAGTGAGGAGTTTAGAGGTGACGGTGGTAGTGACATGAACCTGTTAAAAATGCATGAGGTGCTGGGCATGTGACAGAGCCCTACATAACCCCAGAGATGTGCTCCGGATCGCGGGCGCCGGGCCAGATTTATTCCGGTGGTGTTAAATGCGCACTTGTATTCACGAAAGGGTGGGTACTGTTTCAATGTCTTGGCAGCAACAAAGGTCCTAATACTGTAAGATTTTGTATTTACTTGAACAGCAAATGTTCGGCAGCGCCTTGTGGTACCTTCGCTGCTGCTAAGACATTGTGAGAGTATCTTTCATCCCGCAAGGACTTTGCGAACCTAAGTGTACCTATTCAAGCATACCTACCGCCTCACTATTTTACCGGTACATCGACGTCAATACTCCTGACACCCTTTCCGGTGCCAAAGTCGCAGATGCAACTTTGTCCTCCCACTCGTTCCTAACTTTTTCAATGCGGGGCAAAATCCGATAGATTGAGTAACCGAACCCCGATCGCTTATCGGGCTATAATAAACCCAGGAGAACTTTGTATTGGTGCATGAGCGAATGCTCACTTGCTTACAAGTAGATCATACCCGAGAGTGAGAGTGATTGATTTGGAATATGGCTCTACAAAAGAGTGGCAGGGATGGATGATGCAGCGAGTGGGAGGTTGTGCTTTCGGTGGGCTGATTGGCATCTCTGCGCAGGGGTTGGCGAGTTTACAGGGTTGATGTCTTATGGCAGTGGTACGGTACGAGTACTTGTCCTCTGCTGGCCGAATCGCGAAGTTCTTGTCCACCCTGAACCCTGTTAACCTTGTGACAACGCCTACTCCGACTCACCCCTGGCGACCGACCGTAGACCAACAGCCAAACACGAGCTTAATAAGTTTTGGGAGAAAATTAGAAGGAAAGTTGAAAAGAAATGCATTTTAGAAACAAATTGGTCTTGGTAATTATTATGACCAACAATTAAGAGCCTGGTCATGCAGGGAAGCCGAGGTTCAGGGAAGCCAAGGACTTTGCGATTCGGCAGGTACAAGTACAAGTTACAGGGGGTATGTTTTCGCACACACCAAAGTGGCTGACCAGCAAAAAACACTAGAAAATTGGTGGGTCACAAAGTGGTGTGTGCGAAAACATACCCCCTGTGCCTTGTACTAGTACTAGTACTGTACTCGAGTACAACGAGGCACCCATCCACTTTCACGGGGGTGATGTTTTTAACTAGATTCATAGAAGTAGGAGGCAAAATAATTTCATTAATCTCTAGAGTAAGAGACGAAGGACTGGAATTAGGGGAAATTAAGCAAAAAACTTTACAAAACTATTAAACCCTCCTGATCATAATCATCACTCGCGCTATCATTAACATTACCGTGTGGCACTTAGACCAAAAGACCAACCACAGCACCGACCAATCCAACCAATCCGCTCATCCAAACTCCTATCCTGTTGCTCCCCCCAGTGAATGGTGTGATTGTGGGTGTGATTGTGGTCCCACATTCCCCGGGGATAATGCCCTTAATCATGTGCACAACTCCGTTCTTGGTAATTACATTTGCCTTCACGATTGTGGCCCCACCGGGAAATGTGTACTGCCCGTTCTTGATCTCAATGGTAATGTTTCCGCCGGCTTTCGTAGTGTATGACATCCCGGGCACGATGTCAGGGGTATACAAAAGTGGTCCCTCCAAGACGTGCTGCTTGCATGCGCACTCGCTTAGCTCTCCCGACAATGACGAGTCGATGGGGACGAAAACCGTGGTGCGCGGGGTGGCTTCGAACGCGGGGAGGAGATTGTGCTTTGTGAGCGCCGCGAGGAAGAGTCTCTGGCCAAAGTTGATGATAGATTGGGAGATGGAGTTTGGGAGGCTCACGAACCTGGATCGGCTATTAGTCGTTTATACATGATAGCGAGTATATATGGGACACTTACTTGTCAACGATATGAATAGTGCCACGATTGAAGGAGATATCTCCGCGAATAACACTGATGATGTCTCCAGAACCACCTGAAAGTTTCAAATTCGCACCCGCGGAAGTCGGGGGTGAACCGAAGGAAACCATCCGCCCAGGCTCCCCGGGCCCGAGGTTAACGAAGGCAGGGTCTACGAGAAGGGTCTTGAGTGTGAGCTGGTTGGGATCCAGAGCTAATGTATCGGGACCTGGATTGAAACTGGTGGCAACTGGAGTAGAAGTAGCCGGAGACCCCCCCGGTGAGCTGATGACGGCGGTACTAGCGGTTCCGGTGGCCGTTGATAATGAGTTCACTGAAACGAGGCTCGTGGGGACGCTGGTGACTTGACGTTTCTGCGGGGATCCAGCTGGAGAATCGGTGTTGGCACTGGGACTCGGGACCGCGCTTGCTGTTGCAGATGTAATGGGAACCTCCTTTGTTGCCTTGCCGCCGCCCACGGCCATCTGTTGTGCTGCAGCCCGCTTTATTTTGGCGTCATCACGTTTGACCTTGCTTCCTGGTGGCTCTGCAAGCATGCTTGCGACCGCTTCGTTCCTAGGGCAGAAAACAAGACAATTATCTCCCGGAGGGAGAACCTGGAGCTCTGGGTTTTTCTGGAGGAATTCGTAGTAGTTCTTACATTCCGGTATATCTGCTAGAGCCTGCATAAGGGTCTTGTCCGAGGTAGGCGTCTGGCAAGAAACGAACGGGGCCAATGAGAGAAGGACAGCCGCTAGTAGAGGACTTGAAAGAATCATTTTGAGCGAAGGAGGTAAAAGGAAGGTGATGGTGATGGCAGTGGCAGTCCTTGGTTGCTTATTCGCTTGTTTTAATTCTGACTGGGGATCTTAGGAAGAGGGAGAGAGAGGGAAGGGAGGAGAAGGTAGCGATCCTTATTTATCGTAGAGCAGCCGATAGTTATGAACAAGTACTATGTGGTACAACTACATACGGTGTGGATACTCAGATGTCATTCTATATTGTAAAAGGGGTTATAGCTTAACCATAACTTAATACTCCTGACGTACTCGGGTGGGCTGGTTATCCGTGAACACCCGCGTATTGGTTAAACCACCATAGATACCGGTACCCCTTTGGCGAATAAGAAATCGTGAAGCGTTCACGAATTTCTTCACTATAAATAGGCCTAGTAGCATAGCAGAAACAACAGTTCATTAGCAATGTTCGCGGACTGGCCCTGGTATCGGAGTATGGGATTGAAGTGCTCGGATGTGGTTTTTCTTCAGCTAGTATGGTACAAGTCCCGTCGCTTGGTAGATTGCTTTTTCAGCCGCCGGTTCGTCAATCAGCAAGAGGGAGAGCCAATATCCAGTGCATACAGGATATTTTCGTAAAAGCCGGATTCGCTCTAGGGGGTCTGCCCAGTCGGGTTTTGATGTTTGATTAAAGTGTGACGATATGGGCCCTTTCGTGCCATCTCGCTTGTTTGATTACCCTTAAGTTAGCTCCAATCCTATTTTTAAGAAAGGATATCATATTAGGCTCGTCTGGGTGAAATCTGCAGGCAACATAATGCTTTTCTGGGAAGTTCTGCCTATCAAATTTACTTTTCCGGAACCCCAGCCTTGGTTTTTGGCAGTGACTTAGAGGTTGTATAATAGGGAGGGTTGAGTAATCAGCTAAGTTACTATCTCACCGGCGCCGAGAAAAAACAGCTTGTATAAGGACTCTTTGAATGGCTGGCGAGAGCAAGCAAGTGCTGTGCCTGGCGGAGGCAGAAATCTGATCTGCCCGCTGCAATAATTGTCTAGCATGTTGGCACATATCATTGACATCAACTCGTACTAGTACACGAGTGCGGTACCTAGGTGTGGTAGGAGGGGGGGGGATGGGCTCCGAAACCTTCATCAATTGGGCTAAGCAGCTGTTGGAGAGAGATAGGATCAATGTGTATATTCTTTTTTCTGGAAGATATCCGGTTGATATGCCTCAGTATCGCTCGATTTAGCGGACTGAGAGCCCAGATCGGGTAATGCCCTACGACCTGTTTGCTGAAAGAACCACTGGCGGAGAAAAGTCAGGCTCCCAGTATTGGTGCTACCAGTGCTCGTACAAGTACTGTACAGTTGCCTCTATTTCTGGCGCTCAACTTAGTTCGGGCTTGGTCTTGGAAGCTCAGCGACAGATGTACTCGTAGACATCTTCTCACTCTGGCACCGAGGCTTTTCTCTGAGTTCCATCCATTTCAGATATGATAGGCCCAGGCTCGTGCGCAAGATGTCTCAGCCGACCGCGCGGGAAGGATAACCAACAGAGACAAAGGTGTGGACAACAGCACTTGCTGCATGACTGATGCTCGGATTTCGCATAGCCTCACAATCATCTCCCGGTTGTAACTTTAATGTCTGCTTGGGTTGCTAAACGAGCAAGTGAAGCTTCTTGGGAGTCTCTGAGAATCTTAATATTGGGCAAAATTAGTTGTCGGTTTCCCCGCGATTGTAATCCCTGTCGAACACGCAATCTCTAGGAATTGGTGTTCGTTTCTGGGGGTGGCCACCCCAGAGATTGTGCCAAAGCGAGCGTAACATTAGATTTTTCACCTGAGTTTTTTAAGCCTTTGACATACTGTACCGCTTTGGGCCTTTGTTATTAGAAAATTTATATCAATGATATTGCCTTATTAAATGCCGGCAAAAATGAAATAGAAATAAAACACGCCAGATTCTAATCTCTGGTATTACAGCACCTGCGCGCCATGGATTCCTGATCTCATGAATCCCAAGTTCTGGGAATTTCTCCCATATCCCTGTTTTCTCGGCAATGGTAGGTAACCCACAGCCAAGCGAGAACACAAAGAAATCCCAAAGAAAATTTATAGGACAGGGATTATTTGTATGGGAATTCTAACTATACGGTAATAGGCTCCCTTTATCGCGGGGTACTGTAAAGGGACTTGATTTTGCTGATCTGGCTCAAATTTGAAGGACAAAAAGCAAAGGATCTGCCACAACACAGGAAATATGAAATCAGAAACTCACCATTCGCTACGGTAAAGGTCTTTCGCTCGCTTCTGGGCGCCTACTTTAGGCTATCTGCAAGTGGACTAGCTAGACCTCAGCGAGCTGAGAAGATCCTTGAAGCACAGGGATACTTTGGCGTGCGCAGCTCCCCCTGCTCCGTTCAGGGATGGATCCACACCATAATTCAACTACCTCCTACGGTACTCTCTTAATATTAAGTGCCAAATCGGTATTTCCTAGACTAAATCTAATGCTAGGATGTGAGCTGTACGAAGGTTGTGTTCCCATATCATATCAACCACAATTGAGTAAAGGCACAATGACAATCCTTTTTCTTTCTTTTTTCTCTTTCCCAGATTTATTTTTCTTTCTCGAGATGCTTTTTCTTCCTGTCTGCGATCTCCCGGACGCTCCGATTCGACACCTGATGGGTGGGAGAGTGCCCGTGAAATTCCAAATCCTGGGCACAATTTAATCCCCTCATCTTGACCGAGATTTTCAAGAAACTCGCTGTGACAACTCTACCGGTCTGGTATTCGCCGGGTTTGGTCACATTGCTCATTGTTAGTGGTTCGTTGCGTGCCAAAATGATCTTAGTGCGGTGCTCGTGAGTGATCACAGTAAAGGCTCCTGGAGTTCTACCTCGCGATAGGTACCGGAAACAAGGGATCAGTAGGGTACATAGCCAAAGATCTATGCACATCCAAAATATACCCCCCCCCTACTTTCGGGCACTCAGGCTTAGGGCAAGTATCTACTATCACCTGGTTCGTATATTTCCTGGCATGATCGAATGATGAAATGAGAAAACCGGGAACAAAAGATGTGTCAATGTGGGGTAGTCGCGGGGGTTCGGTGGACATTATCCTACCACCTAGAAGGGCATTTGGTGGGGAGGTAACAAATAATCAACTATCGGAAATAACTTAGCACGTTCTGGCATCAACACGAAAAGCTTTTATAGGATTTTCTAACTAGGCACGGCTGCGTAGGAATCCTTGTGCAAATACTGTAGCGCCCATGATTACACGTAGTTGAGCGGTGATTCCTGAACACTGCTGCTATTGCATACAGCCAAAATTCGCCTTCTTTTGTTCAGATCTTGGTGTTGTCCGGTATCGGTCGTGTTCACAGACGTTGCTCAATTAGTGGCTAGCCGGGAAACTGTTTCGATGATGCCTTTTAATTAATCCATCATTGCTGGTCCTCGGGCTCTGAAAAGGGAGGGATTTTATGGAGTCGTGGAGAGTGAGTTAAACTTGTTACCCTCAAATGCTGGGAAAACTCCCTGCTGCTACTTGTTTGCCTTCAGTTGTTCCTCTGGTAAGCGGCAAGACACTATCAGAACCGATTGGGTAGGTGCTGTTCTGTATCCACTTAACAAACATTCTCTGCTCGGGGGGCAGAAATGGGAGGCAGCTTACTTGTTTGTGGCTTGGTCCTCAATTGTGTTATTCCAATAGCCAAACAGCTTCAATCTCTAAGGAAAATGAGAGAGTGCTAGCCTCCGGGTGTTGCCATGGATTTTGGACATGAGGTTGGCACACACCAACGCCGGCCTATCCGGCGATTGTGTCTCGTAAATCGGCGACCAAAGGAGGTGAGCCTTGTGGGGCCGGAGCCGGTCGAGGTGTTGATCATCAGCTCTGAGTTTTCTCCATCAACCTCAGTGTCTAGAACCTGCAGTGAGAAAAAGCAAGCATACAGACACAAGTCTCTCATGGAATATAGTGTAATGAGCACAGAGGGATGTTTTCGCATAAGCTAGGGATTATTTAGCTGCTTAACCTAAATTAACTGTCCATTAACTCTCCAGCAAGCAATTGTACTAGAACCGTACGTCCTACCTGAGCTGATGCCTGACCCCGAAGTTTCACCCAAAAGAAAGCCTCCCACCTCACTTGTGGCATGGGTGGGATACTCAGTTTGAACCATGCAGGATCAGTGCGGGGTTTGGTCAATTGGGAACCAAGGCACATTGATACCAACAAAATCATTCCAATGCTTTACGTTCTGCTAGCTGCTATCCTTTCATGCAAGGGAAGGTCGTGCCGGAGGTTGGGCGCCATTATTCGAACAACAGATCACGCAGATGATCTTGAATCTGCTTGCGCGAAACCCAGATTTGAGCTAATGGTTTTGGCATAAGGCGGATTTCTCTGGCAGCCCTCACTGGGTATGTTAGAATATATTCTCCCTCCCGTCCCTCCCCCCTACTAGAGCGAGAAGATTAACCCCGCCAAATCCTCTAGCCCAAGGCCATTAATCCATCGTGCTCGAAGATTGATCTCTCTGCAAATTTGGGCAACGATACCGCGCACAACCTGGTATGTATCGAACACCCCCTTGAAGAAGTACTTGTTAAGCTAATGAGAACAAAGATCCCCCTGCAGCAACACCAAACCCCCTCATCATGGACATTTACACCAATCCCGAGAAGCATACCTATATCACAGGCATCGCCAAGGTTTTCCTGATGCCGACAGACTCAGGCGGGATCCCGGCTGTCGCCGTTAGCAAAAGAACATCCGTTTACATCTCCTCGACATATACCATCCTGATGATCCTTATTTTTATGGTTGGATGGAACTTGATCATAGCTATTATAATGGCGTGGTGGCCCACGCGCGGTGACCCGAACCGTCAGACTGCCTTGGTTGCCCTTTGGAACTCCGGCGAATCGATGAATGCCTTTGCGTTAATGACGTCTTACTGCGAGAGAGTTATAATGTACATGGTTAGGGGTGGCGCTAAAGGTTCCCTCAAAGATCCGGAAAAAGGAGGCCGATCAGATCAAACGGGTGCCGGCCAGGGCCCGACCGCCGGCTCGAACGACATGGGTATCAGGACCGAGAGCGCACCGCTTGACCAAGAGAAGCAGAACGGGACTCTGGAGGGTTCCTCTGAATCTGACGCGAAGTGCGGAGTAAGCAATCTCTTGTGGGGTCTGTTGTTTGCGTTTCTTGCCTTGGCTATGACTGTTGGAAATGTCGTCTCGGGTATCCTCGTACCGGTAGAACTCGTGATAGGAAACTTCGCCCCTCCGGCTAAGAGTGTCATCTTCTATCCCGACGTCCCATTCTACACCCGAGGGGACGACAACAACGCTGGCTTTGCTAAATTGAATTCATTGAGGGCCCCTGCAGCACTCCGCGCACTCGGATCTATCGAAGCATCTAAGGTTACAGTCCGGGGCCGAATGAGCGTAGATGTCGAAACGAGTGACGGTTCCACGAAAGCGAAATACAACTATAATGTTACCGGGGTCGATATGGGGCTGCAGAGTGATCCCAAGTTGCAGCTCAAGGTCTATGGCGAATGTCACACAGATGAGACATGGCTCCTGGACTCAAACGACCAGCGGGATACCTACAAACTCTTTGGTGGGAACGAAACACATAAAATCGAGCACCAACCGTTGGTGGATTTTCCTCCAATGGTGACTTTTGTGATCGACACGAACACGGGTGACGTGTCCACCTCCAACACTTCATACGCCATGATAGTTAACACTGGCAGCCTCTATAGCTACACTGCTGGTGTGGACCCATGGTATGTTACTGAGAAGGCTGGGGTAAACGCAACCGTTGCATATCAGGTGCGCCGGGGGCGACCAGCTCTCAGTTGCTGGGAAGTTAGCAGGTGGCATCTCGGTGGCAAAGATGTGGATGTCAGTGAGTTAGATAAGTTACCTGGCCTAAAACTGGACGAGTTCTGGACCAAAAAAGTTTTCCCATACGAGTTTGGGGCCCCACGTGTGGCCACGATAGGTAATGCCGCAGGGCCATCTGCACTCAAATCGGCTTCCTATGCTATGGCTCCTCGTTATATTCTGGATGCAGATGCATCCGCTATTAAAACCGACATCGAACGTTTGCTGTTGGGTAGTTGGGTTAGCAGTCGGAATGTCGTACGCGACACGACCACATACGATGAAGGCAAAATTCAGGGCGTCAGCGTTGGATCGGGGGGCTTGTCAGATGCTGCGGCAAAATTCGTCCTTCAAAGTGGAGATGTTGAGACCTTGTCTGTCCGGATCCTTATCGCTGTCCCGGCTATTCTCTTGTTCCTTTTTATCTTCCAGAAGACCTTGAGCTGTGTGCTCCGGCATTCAAAGCCCAAAAAAAAGTGCATAATAAACGGGGAGGATAAAGATGCGGTTGCTTTGGTGGCCACACAAATATTCCGTAGACTGGATCAGCAGATAGGCTCATGGATTTGGAGCCACACGGAGGCAATCATTCCAATGGTATACCCTACCAAGAGAGAGGAAACAACTGCCAAAACCGACCCTGACCCAAAGTCCCCGGCAATAACTACCCAGCAACCGGTCAATGTTGACTAATATCTCGGAGGGTGTGTATTTTTCGATGTCAAGGCCCCGGGAACTGGGGGTTACTTGAGTGGGATGAGCCGACTTATGATTTTAAGGTGGCTGGAGCGGGGAAGAGAAGGTCTTATAGCTTTGATTGAGATATTTCCACATATATTTTCTCGTTCTATCACTCTTTCCGAGGAATTTTCTTTTCAAGCTGTGGTTACCTGTGGTTTCTCCTTTTTGTCTATTCATTAAGTTGATCAGTACTTTGATGTCTGATGTATGTTACGAAATCGTTCTCATTTTCCGTTTCTATTGCCGTTTAAGTAGTGTTGGTGGTCCGGCTCGACGGGCTTAATGAATTAACGCGTGCCTGCCGGTATCATGGCGAGAAATTAACTTTCTGAGCTCGTGGGGGCTGTTGGTTTTAACAATAGTATTGTAACAAGGTTGAAGAAGGTTGCGTTGTGAACCTAACGGGACCTTTTTTTCTGCCCTATTGATTATCGATTGGTTCCATTACACTATGTACCCCAAGTGCCCCATTCGATTCTCACAAGGGCTCAAATTCAGAATCTTCTGAAGTTAAAATGGCTTATTCAATGAGGCGTTTTCTAGGCTACTAATAACTTCTCTGAACTGCAGGATCACTACTAGCAGGGGGAGGAGGGGAAAAACACCTTATGTCAGAGATTAACTAATAACTTGCGCGGTGGTAGAGTGGGGATACTGGAGTAGGGCTTCGCTGTGGAAAAGGTATAATAATCGTAAACTTTGTTCTTTTGTTCTCAGCTAGTCAAAATGCCACTATATGCGAAATATTATTAAATCATGCTGTGTACGGTATGTCCCCATCTCCCCACTCGCCCCCTAATGACAAAGGAAAGGCGTGACCGTAGAGCCATCTCGATAAATAATTCTAACTCCAGAATAAACGCAGTCGTTCAGGAAACTCTGTAAACTTCCACAGTCAACCATAGGACACAACATTCGATAACTCTCACATCTACCCTTATCTCTCAGCTTCGACAACTATTCGTTTCCATAAACTCCAACATGTTGTGATATTATGAGATTGCTTCCTAGGTAGAGCTGTCCGCAGGGTCATGGCGTGGTAGAGCTGACGCTTAACTAGCACTGTTTTTTTTTGAAAAGAGATCATCATAGAAGATCACTCGACTCTGTCAATTGGTTCCGCTCGGAAGCCGCAGGAGAACGGGTTCGCGGTAGGGGGGGCTGGCTCCACATTATGGGCTTAGAATTCCGCGTTGCAAAGTGCACATATTGTAATTATCCTTCGTTTAAAGTCTGAGATTATAGGTTTGGGTGTTTGAATTACTCAAGAACATATTTCTCAAAAACTTTGCGTGATATTTTTCGTTGCTATTGTGCGTGGACAAAATTAAGCGAAGACCCGGGCGGCATGACAACCCATCGCTTCCTCACAACCTCGCGCAATAAACCCCACCACAGGGATCATTACCACCCAACTCATACCCCATAATCCCTTCTCTTTTTTTTATACCAAGGACTGATCACTGCTATGTATTTATATTATTTTTTGTTATTTTTGTTGGTTGATGTTGAGTGGTTGAATGTATGGAGGTTGTCATCACCGGGGAAATTGTGTGTTCATTGTCGTTGTCATCCTTAGGTTAATTTTGTCCATGCACAATAGGTGCTAATGGGAGTGCGATGCTGAAATTTCTGTCCCTTCCCAAAATCAGAATTCCTTTGAGTATTCACCCGGCAGTCGGATAATCGATATCACAGTTGTCTAATGAATGAGATCATAATTTGGTTTTAACACAGGGAGAATACCTATTCTCTTGCGGAAAAAATGGAAACTAACCCCCCCTATATTTCTGAAATGGGATTGTTATGGATTCTATTTGAGTTGTTGAAGGTGGCCAAAGATCTTGGAGTTGACTGTGGGAGTTTGGAGAGAACTGTCGATCATGCCGGAGTTATCTAGGCTTAAGGGGAATGTTCTTTGGAGAAGGTTTTGTTATCATGGAAGTGTCTAGGGGGATGGAAATATGCATCAAGGCATAGAGATATCCGTGGCCATTCAGGGAAAAATCAGGGTGGTTTGCTTGCTACCATAATTATCTAATATGCTCGCACATATTAGGGTTGTCATTAGCCCTTATTCTAGTGCAATAGGGGGGGTGGGCGGAAGTGACTCCATGTATTTAAGAACTCTTATCGCCCCGTAAATGCGATGACAAGGGTTAAAGCTAAGGAATCCTTCTCTTATACTCGTAATTTGTTGCAAACACGACTGCTATTGCATACTACCGAAATCTTGAGGCTCCGGGACATTTTTGCCCGTATGTAATAGCAGTTGTCTTCGCAAAGGTAGAATTATTTTTTTTTACGAGAACCGGTGAGAGCTTCCAAGTGCCTGTAAAGGAAGCCAATCGTTTCAATTAACAAAATCTGGTTGATACGCCTCAGTATCGTTTCTATTTTGTGGGCTGGGAGCCCAGATCGAGTAATATCCTATTGTTGGTTTGTCCAAAGAGGCACTGGCAGAGGAATGTCTTGCTTTGAGCACTGGGGCTATGAGTGCATACATGTGTCTATCTCTAGTGGCAACCATTTTCAGTGCTGGTTCGCTCTTAGTCTCGGATTTTTCAGTGGTAGAGGTGGGCGCCTTGTCGCTCTTGTACTAGTACAAGTACTAGAAGCTTTCATGTTGGGAGAGGATATCTTGGCCTTAATTCTATTGTGTTACTACTATCTAAACCTTGCATAATATTATCAATAATATTGTAGTGGAGAAGATATACAAGTTTCGTGATGAGGCTGGAGATTCAACATATTTTATTATGCTCTAAGGGCAAGAAATGTGTGCTAACTCGGGTGTTACAACCCACGGCTGGAGAAAACATCTCGGCTAAGATTATTCCACAAGTGGTGGAAAGGTTATTAATATTATTGCGCGAAGGGTCCTTGTCACATAGCGTGGATATGAAGATCATGGTTGTTGATCACTTGAGGACATCGATGTGTCTTAAGCGAAATCTGGTCATAGCACTGTAAGCTCCTTGTTTTATTCTCATATTCTGGGTGATTAGCCCGGCAAAGCCTGCAGTCCGTTCAAGAATAGCAGGCTACCTGGGCATCTGTAGGTGATGTAGTCCAAATTGAAATTTTGAATAACCCGGTGGCCGTCAGTTTTTTCCACTAGACTGAGATTTCATCGAGTCGCGAAAAAGTTAATTAAACCAACTATTCACAAGTGCCGGGAAAATTTCCTGCTGCTACCTGTTGTCTTCAGTTCTTCCTGGTAAGCCACAGGACACTGTCAGAACTGATTGGGTACCTCGGTGCTGCTCAGCATCAACCTAAAATTCCCTGCTCCGGGGGGCAACGGAATCTTATTTGTTTGTGAGTTGATCCCAAATTGCGTTAACTCCATAGCGAGAATTCCCATGAAAATAATCCCTGTCCTCCAGAATTTCTATAGGCGTTCTCGCCTCACCGTGGGGTACTTGTACTGTGGGCAAACAGTATCAATCTCTAAGGGAAATGAAAAGAGATGTGATCACCACCCTCTACCGTAAGTGTTGTCATGAATTTGAGACACGAGTTTTTTTGGTTCACCACACCAACCCAGTCTTATCCAGTGGTTGTATCTCATGAATCGGCGACCAAAGGGGGTGAGCCTTGGGGAGCAAGAGCCTGCTGAGGTATTGACCACCGGTTTTAAGTTTCCTCTATCAAACATCAATATCTAAAAGCTGCAGTGAGAAAGCAAGGATACGCCCAAGTTTCCAATGGAATATAGTGTGCAAGGCACAGGGGGGGTGTTTTCGTACTCGTACAAGACAGGGATTATTTCGCCGCTTGGCCTAAATTAACTGTTCATCAACACTCCAGAAGCTATTGTCCGTGGATAAAATTAACCGCGCATTAATTTTGTCGACTCACCATACGTGCACTAGTACTGTACAGCCTCGTTCCAAAAGTTCTCGCACCCTGGCTGGTACCGTGACAAATTTTTATAGCAGATGTATTATAGCCCTTCGTGTCGCAGTACCAACCTGGGTGCGAGAACTTTTGGAACGAGGCTGTACATCGGGCCCGAGCTGATGCATCCCCCGAATCCCACCCAAAAGAAAGCGTCTCACCTCCCCCCCGTGGAATGAAGGTGGTGCTCGCACTAAGCTTGTAAGATAAGTGCGGGGCTTGACCAATCGGGATCGAAGGCGCATTGGTACCAACAAAATCATTCCAATAGCTTTGCGTTCCACGATGCCATAGCCAAGCGGGGGCCCGTGCTAGAGGTTTGCGCTCCTTTAAGCTGCAGGCCATGCGAGAGATCTTGAACCTGCTTGTGTGAAGTCTAGATTTGCGCAAATAGTTATAGCTTATGGCAGGTGTTTCTGGCAGCCCTCACGGGGAGTGCTAGAGTATATTCTCCTCTTCCATCCCTCTGTTAGGGCGGGGAGATCAGCCCCAGAAATTCTCTAGACCGAAGAGCATTATCAGCTAGTGCTCGAAGATTTATTTCCCTGCAAATTTGATTAATGATACGCACAACCTGGTATGTATCGGACTTCCCCCTTTAGAGGAAGTACTTGTTGAGCTAATGAGAGCAACAAAGATCTCTTGCGGCAACACCACACCCCCTCATCATGGACATTTACACCAACCCCCAGAATCATACCTATGTCACGGGCATCACCAAGTTTTTCCTGATGCCGACAGACTCAGGCGGGGTCCCGGCTGTCGCTGTTAGCCAAAGAGCTTCCGTTTACGTCTCCGGGGCGTATACCATCCTGATTTTCTTGATTTTTATGGTTGGATGGAACTTGATCCTAGTCGTTATCATGGCATTCCAGTCTGCGAGTGATCAACACAGCCAGACTCCCTTGGTTGCCCTTTGGAACTCGGGCGAATCGATGGGTGCGATGATGTTACTGTCATCCTACGGCAAGGGAGTGATACACCGCGACCCTAAAGAGGGCGGCATGAAGTGGGAGTCGGGGGATCTGAAGTGGGGCCTCCCCTTGGTATTCCTTGCCTTGGCTATGGTTCTCGGAAAGGCCGCCGCGGGTGTTTTGGTTCCGGCACAACTCGCGATGGGAAATGTCGCCCCTGTGGCTAAGGGTGCTATCTTCTACCCCGATGTCGCAAGCAACACTCAAGATAATCACAACAGCTCTGCAACTGCTGGATTAGATTCACTGAAAGTCCCTCCAGCACTTCGCGCACTCGGAGTTATCGAAGTTGCCGAAGGTATAGCCCTGAAACGAGTACTTATAGATCACGAAACTGCTGGCGATTCGGCCCGCCTGAGCTACGACTATAATGTTACTGGGGTGGATATGGGGCTGCAGAGTGATCCTAAGCTGAAGCTCATGGTCAAAGGTTTATGCCGCACAGATGATACATGGCTCTTAAACTCTACCGACCAAGGGGATACCTACAGGCTCTTTGGTGGAAACGACACGTTGGAGGTCAAATACCAAACGGAGGTGGGCCTTCCTCCAATGGTGAATTTTCAGATCAACACGAACACAGGCGGGGGATCCAACGTTTCATACGCCATGATCCCTAACACTGGCGGTCTCTATAGCCACACCTCGGGTCAAGACCCATGGTATGCCACTGACAAAAGTGGGGAAAACGTATCCGCTGCATATCAGGTGCGCCGGAAGCGGCCGGCTCTCAGTTGCTGGGAGGCTAAAACGTGGCATCTTAATGGCAAAGAGGTGGATGGCTCCAAGTTAGAAACGTTGCCTGGTCTAAAATTGCACAAGCTCTGGGTCAAAAAGGTTTTCCCATCCGAGTTTCGCGACCCACGTGTGGTCACCGTGGGTAAGGCCGCAGGGCCATTTGCACTTAAATCGGCTTCCTACGCTGAAGCTCCCGAATTTATTCTGGATGCGGGCGCATCAACTATTGTCGACGACCTCAAGCGTTTAGTGTTGGCTAGTTGGGTTAGCAGTGGGGGTGTCCTACGCGACACAACCACATACAACCGTGGCCAAATGGGAAACCTCGCCGAAGGGGAGGGGGGGGGTGTGGAAGCTGGTTCCGCAAAATTCGTCCTTCGAAGTGGAGAAGTTGTCACCTTCTCCGTCCGTGTCCTTATTTCTGTCCCGGCTATTCTATTGTTCCTGTTTCTCGTGAAGCAGATCTTGAGTCACGCACTCCCGTCTTTACTATCTAGAAAAAGGCCACATCTGCAGGGGAATGATAACGAAAAATAACTTGGAGGGCGAGGATTTTGCAATGCTAAAGCCTGAGGATCTAGAAAATTACTTAAGTGGGATGAACCCACTTATGTTTCTTAAGAGTTAAAGTCGTTGGCGTAGGGGAGAGAAGGGCTTCTAGCTTTCATTGAGACATTTCAAAGTATATTTTTCCTCGTTCTTCGATTTTCCGGGAAATCTTCCTCTCAAGCTGTGTTTAGCGGCAGGTTCTCCTTCTTTATGTCTGTTTCTTACTCAGCGCTTTGATGTTTAATGTATGTTACGAAATTGTTTTCATTTCCTATAGTATATCTATTATCATTTAAGTCATGTTTGTGGTCCCACTTGGTGACCTTAACAAATTAACGCCTGTGTATCACTGTCGGAAATTAAGTTCCCGAGCTCACGGGGAGACTGTAGATCTTAACAATAGCATTGTACCGAGGAAGAAAGTTGTTTCGGGAACATTTTTCTCTCCATCAATTATCAATTAGTTCTTTAAAACTATAGCCACAAAGTGCCCTATTCAACCTCCGTCAGGGCTCAAATTCGGACAATATTGAGGACAAAATGACTTGTTGAATGAGGTTTTTTTCAGTGATTAACGATTTCCCGGAACTGCCTGATCACTCACGGCGGGGCGGATAGGTGGGGCGCGGTGGAAGAGAAAACACCGCTATGTCGGAGGTTAACCAAGAACTGGCAAACCGGTAGAGTAAGAAGACTAGAGTAGGGCTTCGCTATGGAGGAGATATAACCGTAAGCTTGGTTCAGTTATTCTGAGGTAGTAGGACTTGCTACTCAAACCCCAAATATATATGAAATATCGTCAAATTATCCCGATAGTATCACTTCCACCCCCGCCAGTTCCTCTCCGTGCGGCTTCCCCGGTCCTCTACTTGCCCCCGCGGTGGCAGAGGAAATACATAACTGCAGAACCATCTCCATAAATCATTCTAACTCTAGAACAAATGCAATCGCTCAAGAGATTCTGGAAACTTCCATGATGAACCAGAGCACACCCCAACTACGAATCGTAGTCCGTCCAGCCCCGGAGAGAATTTTGCCCGGGGCTAATGGCCATAAGCCGGGGAGACGGTGGGCCCCACAACCAGTTTTCAGAATGTCTCAGAGTGTGAGGCTAGTCAGATCCCCACAGATCTCCCCAAATACCGACAGATCCCCGCAGATCCCCGCCAATCCCCACCGTCCTTGTCAGGGGATCCGCAGTCCACCACCGTCCCCTATCGTCCTTGTATTAGGATGGCATAATAATGTCTCAGCTTGTCGGGCCCGTGGTCCTCGCTCAAACCTGAAGCCCTAAAATGCCCCGGGACGGGACGGAGTGAAAATTGTCGTTCAGTCCGGTCCAGTCTTCTTGGCAGTTTCCCCGTGGGGCCGCCAGGGCCCCCAGACAGTTGCGAACACTGTCTACCCTTGTCCCTCGTATCTCACTATCTGTTGCCTTCCGCTCCCGCGCCTTAATATACTGAGAAACCCCCCACTAGGGAAGACTATAGGCATAATCATAGAGTTGTGGAGTGGCTGCATATCTGGAATTATATTTGCAATCTAATCTCGGCATCACCGGTGATCACTCGCTGAACTTATTGGCTGTTGTTGGAGCGTCCTTCTATATCCAGCATGATCGGGTAATGAGGGAGTACTGTGGGGAATGGAGGTGGCTTGCTTGTTGTTTGAATTTTTTTTCTATAGTTTTAATTGAGCTCTGAAGGGCGGGAGACTCCGATATGAGTTTAGCTAGACTGGACCGAAGCGGTTGTGATGGGAGCTAGATGAGGTGTGCGAGTATAAAAGGCCCATAGCTAGTTCGATAGATAGGGAGACGACGATTATTAATAGAACCTGTGGGTGGCTTCTTTGATTTTTCTCTACACGCCTAAGGTCGCCGGGAGAGTGTGCCGTGTTTGCCCTTACCGGTTAACTTTGTTTCCTTCTCCTCTTTCACAAAATTCCCGGGCCCAGGATTCTACCTTCACCCGGGACTATTCCCAGCCTACTTTTCCTCCGTTCAGTACGTCAGCCGGTAGAGTGGCTGGTGAGGCCGCCAGCGAGGTCACTTGAACCTGGGAGGTAGTGGCTGGTGCTTTCCTGTATAGGTAGCCGGGGATACCCCACTTCGTTTTGTCTCAATCAACCTCAGTCGTTTCAACAGCTCAGCTCAGAAGTAAGTCTGGAATGGGACCCGGTAGGCCCCATACTACAGCCGTAGAATGCCCCGTTACAAGGTGCACAAATCAGGATCAACCGCTATCCAAGGTTTGAGATAATAGATTGGTTTTCGGTGTTTTGGCTGCACACGAAACTTGTTGCTCAAAATTTGAAGGGCCTTTCGGAGGTCTTGTTTTTGTAGCTGAGTCACTCATTTAGTTGTTTTCCTACCAGCCTCTTCAAATATCCAGGCTATTAAGATCAAGCTTAGTAAGTGAAGTTGATCTTTAGTCATATTCTAGATGGCCGGGTTCGCGATTGAATGGTAGGCAAGGTGAGTTGATTGCCCTTTGAAAGGTTATTCTGTCTTGGCTGTTGGCCCTTTGTGATCAGGATGGGATGCAATGTCTACATTTCCTGGCTTTCTAAGGATGTAACAATCCTATTGTTAAGCGGGTATGGAACAGGCAATGACAGTTGTCTCCTGCGTATATGAAACTCGTAAATGGAACAATCCTATTGTTAAGCGGGTATGCGACAGGCAACGACAGTTGTCTCCTGCATATACGAGACTCGTTATCTGGTACCGCTGGGCAGAAAGATACTATCTCTTCAGATAGCAGAGAACTGACTTGCTTGTCTTAAGCGATCCGATGAAGAATACTATCTTGTCAGATAGTAAGATAGGTGGATTGTCGTGCTTGATAGAGATATCACACTATCTCTAGGTTCGGGCAGCACGTCGAGACTATGCCAATAGTCTCCGGGTTCGTAGGCTTTCTTCTGGGAAGAGGGTTATGTAAGGAGAGTAAAGAGTAATCGTATTGCAATATCTTAAGTATAGAAAAGTACTGAAGCGATGATTTCGGTCCGGGGAAGAACTTTCCTCACGTGAAGCAAGATAGATGAAGGAAAGCCAAAATCGGAGCAGACCAAGGGGAATTAATATCACAGCAGGGAAATAAAACAATACCAAAAGTGGGCTATCACCACTCACACCGAGGGTAAAGTCAAAGAAATCGTTGATAATGATCAAATAACCTCAAAGAAAAAAGGTTGATCCCTATCGATGATAAACCACAAGGAAGTAGTTTATGCACAGGTTGCTGTCCATCTCCGCTGTTTTCTATTCTGCGTTGACTCCACCTCAGCCTCTTCAACCACACGATCCTTCTCATCCCTTAGTCATCCAGCAACCCATCGAGCTATGTAACCCACACTTCTATATATATAAAAAAACAAACAAAAGGATATAAGGAACAATTTAGTTTGACGTTGACCCATAAGAAGCCCCACACTACTTAGGGGGTGTTTGGCATGCCAATTCTGATTTGAAATTGTGATTTGAGATCAAGTCTTGGCGGATTTAACTCCAATTATTACTACCAAATCTAAAAAAACAGAGCATTACTGTGGTAATAATTGCAGTTAAATCCGCCAAGACCTGATCTCAAATTGCAATTTCAAATCAGAATTGGCATGTCAAACACCCCCTTAGATGGTTGCGTGAAGATCCTATCTTTTGGACGGTTTTTTTTGTTTTGATATCATGCATTGTTTGTTTTAGGTACAAAAAGCCTTATGCAGCGCGAGCTATGAAGAGAGAAAAATCTATAAGTTACAACAACCGCCCGCTTCACCTCCTCATGGGAAAAATCAAACACCCCAAAACCATAGGAAAAGCCCCTCTTGCCTAGCACCTAAGATACTAGCACCCCAGACACGTAAGGAAACAATTCATAGAAATAGACAGGTAGAGAGACCCAAACCCTTCCGCAGGCTCCCCAGAACAAATTAAAGTTTCGCTAAGGCCTCGAAACGTGGGCCTGAGGGAGAGGATAGTGATCGCGCATTTGGAGGAAAACCACAGGAATGTGGGCCGACACTGTAACCGTATACAACGGACGCGCCGGTAATTATATGATTCGACCAAGGCATTGGCGGCAGCCACGGAGGCAGTGCAATACAACGGCAGGCCATAACTGAGGAGGGCCGCGACGATCAGCGAAGATAGAGAGGCGAGCGGAGCCACCGGACAGAGGGGATGCCAGCCAATGAGAAGCAGGAGGGTGCCAGCCGGTGATGGGCAGTAGAATGCCAGCGAGTGAGAGAGTTGTAGTAGTACGGTACAAGCAGACAGAACCGGGAGAGGGAGGGAAGCAGGATCGCGAACAGGCTAGCGACAACGGACAAACGGGCCATAGCAAGGGCTTTTGGGACAACGACGAAACCGGGCGAGACCGTGATGTTACTAACCAAGCCTTTCCCCATCAGAGGTACAAGCCCAGCAAGCCGAGGCCTACTTCGACCGAGAGTCTGACACCGTAACGCCGACCGTGAGCGCAGTGAGAGGCTTTCCAACCATGCACAATGTTAAGCAAGGTTCAAAGCAAGTGCAGGGTAAGGGGGAGAACCAAACTTCATGAGCGGGAGTCAACAACGAACAGGAACGAGAACCCCAAGGAGGGGAGGCCGAGGCCTCAAAAGAGGAGGGAAGATGGCTCAACGTCAACTCCTAGGCAGTAGCCATCGTGGGAGAAGAGAGGTGGGTGGGGGAAGGTGATGATGACTTCCCGTGGTGTTGAGATTTCAATCGCCGGAGGTGGAGGAGAGATGGTCCGTGTCCTATCCTTTGGTCAGAACCAAACTCCTATTATAGGCTTCTTCCCACAACCCTTACCCTGGTGACTCATCACCTCGCGCTACATAAACCTCTATGACTCATAGTGAGTCATAGCGCGAAATCTATCAAAACTCATGAACCCAGTTATGTGCTCAAATGAGTCACATGCCTGAAACCCATGACTCATAATCTGAGTCATGTGCGAAAGTCATTACATCATATGACGTCACAATCGTGAGTCATGAAACAATCAATCAATCATAATATAATGATGACTTCGCAAGGGTGTAGTCATGTGAGAACTATGAGTCAAGCGACGTCATAGTGTGGAATCCAACATATATGAGTAATAAGTATTAGTCATGTGAAATCTGCCTTGCTTAGTCACGATTTGTGACATTAGCTCCCGGCTACCCCTAGCATCGCTCCCACGATGCCACTTGCCCAAATCCAACAACCTCGGCCCAGCTTTTTTGAGCTCCTTTTCGAGGCTGTGGTTTCTGTGCTCGAGCTCCTGGTTGTCTTCTTTCCCAGTTTCCATTTCATTACTCAACCTTGCTAAGCTGAAACCCGATCCTGCTACTGTTCTGCGAAAGTCCCTGAATTTCTTCCCGCATTCGGCTCATCGTGGTTTCCTGACCTGCTAGCTTTCGTTGGAATTCGTCCTCCTTTCTCAGGGATTCGTCTTTTTCGTCGAGCAATTCCTGGACTTGCCTCTGTAAGGTTCTGTTGAGTTTTTTCGCTCCCGTCCTTCTCCTGCCGTGTCCTCACAGCACCGAACTTCCTTCGCTGTTCTGGCTCTGGGTGTCGCCGATGCCATCTTGTAACATGTGTACATGTTCCGGTAAACGGTACACAGGAGCGGGCAGTGCAGGATCTCCTATGTTTAGTTGATTTATATTTGGTTTATTTGATTTGATTTCAGCTCCGCCACTGTCTCTGAGTCAG
>Ga0307513_10001050_pt1 | contig 40130 bp, 44 predicted proteins | sample 15_EM_MG_FD_202174 | JGI IMG/M metagenome (GOLD analysis project Ga0307513, IMG submission 202174) | Populus trichocarpa ectomycorrhiza microbial communities from riparian zone in the Pacific Northwest, United States - 15_EM | ecosystem: Host-associated > Plants > Roots > Unclassified | place...
TGATCACCAGCGCGACGTCGTCCGGCCCGAGCTGGCGGGCCGCGATCTGCTGGGCGATGGCGTCCGGCGGCGCGTCGGCAGGCCGGCCGATCCCCCCGAACCGGCCGGCCGTGTCCGCGGCGAGTGGTGCCGACAACCCGTTGCCGATGACGAGCACGCGCCGGGCCGTGGCCAGCGCCTCCACGGCACGGGCCACGTCGCCGTGGTCGAGCAGGGCCAGCATCCCCGGCACCGAGTCCGCCACCTGCTGGAACGTGGACGCGACGATCGGGCCCGGCCCGTCGGCTGCCGGGGCGGGGCCACGTCGCGGCCCGGCGTCGCGGGCGAGCAGCACCCGCAGCTGCTGGTAGCCGGAGTAGCCGAGGCTCTGGCAGGTGCGCACCACCGTGGCGCGCGACGCCCCGGCCGCCTCGGCGACCTGCTGCGACGACATCTCGACGACGGCGTCGGGCTGCTCGAGGAAGACCGCCGCCACGGCCCGCTCGGTGGGCAGCAGCGACGGCAGCACCGAGCGGATGTGCGCGAGCACGCCCCCGGGCGGCGCGACTGCCTCGGTCACCGCTTCGGCCCGTGCACGATCCGCCGGCGCAACGCCCCCGACGCCAGGTCGATGAGCACCGTCACCACGATCACCACGATCAACAGTGTGCCGACCGAGTCCCAGATCCGGAACTGCACGTTGTCGGCGAGCATCTTGCCGATGCCGCCGGCCCCGATCAGACCCAGGATCGCGGACGCGCGCACGTTGATCTCGAAGCGGTACAGCCAGAACGCCAGCACCTCGGGGGTGACCGTCGGCCACAGGCCCCAGCGCAGGACCTGCGCCGTCGATCCGCCGGCGGCGCGGGCAGCCTCGATCGGCCCCGCCTCGGCGCCCTCCATGGCCTCGTAGCCCCACTTGCCGAGCGTGCCGATGGAGCCGATGCCGATGGCCAGCGCGCCGGTGAACGCGGTGAGCCCGGTGACCGACAGGATCAGCACCGCGATCACCACCTCGGGCACCGCGCGGATCAGCGCGAAGAACCCGCGCAGCGGGATCCGCAGCCACACCGGGCCGATCCCGTTCGTGGCGAGGAACGACAGCGGCAGCGAGATCACGATGCCGATGACGGTGCCGAACCACGCCATCTGCACCGACAACACGGTGGCCGCGAACGCCTCCGGCACCGCCGAGAGATCCGGCGGCAGGAACATCAGGCCCAGGTAGCGCACCAGGTTGGCCGGGAACCCGACCAGCTGCGACCAGTCGATCTCGACGCTCCAGAACGCGCCGATCACGATCACTGTGATCGCGAGCGCGATCAGGCGGGCGCCGATCCGACTCGGCCGCGACGGTCGCGGCGTGGGCGTCGTCGACGGAGGGGCGGCCACGGCCGTCATGACACCAACTTTCGGCGCAACCACGAGGAGGCGGCTTCGAGCACCAGCACCGCCACCAGGATCTCCAGGATGATCAGCGACAGCTGGTGGTAGCGGTAGAACGTGCGGACCTGGTCGATCAGGATGCCCAGCCCGCCTCCGCCGACCAGCCCGATCACCGTCGACGCGCGCACGTTGAGCTCCAGCACGTACAGCGTCTGGGAGGCGAACACGGGCAGGACCTGCGGGAACACCGCGGCCCGGTCGGCGCGCACCCAGGTGGCGCCGGTGGCCAGCGCCGCTTCGAGCGGCCCGCGGTCGACGGAGTCGATGGCCTCCGACACCAGCTTGACGACGATGCCGACGTTGAACAGGACCAGCGCGATCGTGCCCGACAGCGCGCCGACCCCGACGATCGTCACCAGGATCGACGCGTAGAGCAGGTCGGGAACCGCGCGCACCACGTTCATCACGGAGCGCGTGATCGCCACCAGCGGCGCCGACGGATCAGTGACGCGGGAGGCGAGGAACGACAGCGGCAGCCCGACGGCGGCGCCGATCGCCGTCGCGATCACCGCCATCTGCAGGGTCTGGGCCAACGCGGGCAGCGTGTTCGGGAAGAACCAGTAGTCGGGCTGGGTCAGGGCCACGAGGTTGTTGACCGCGTTGCCCAGGTTCCGCACGAGCGCGCCGATGTCGGTCTCGACGCCGATCGCCGTCCAGACGGTGATGGCGAGGACGACCGCGCCGACCGCCCACGCTTTCCACGCGGTGCGGGGCTTGACGGGTCGGGTGGTCATCTAGAGCGCCGCCTTCGCGTCCATCACGTCCTCGCCGGTCAGCGAGCGGCCGTAGATGTCGGCGAACACCTGCTCGTCAGCGCCGGCGGCGTCGCCGTCGTAGACGACCCGGCCCTCGCGGAGCCCGATCAGGCGCTGCCCGTAGCGGCGGGCGAGATCGAGGAAGTGCAGGTTGATCACCACGGTGATGCCGAGCTCGCGGTTGATGCGTTCGAGGTCGCGCATCACGACGTGCGACGTCGGCGGGTCCAGCGACGCCACCGGCTCGTCGGCGAGGATCACCGACGGGCGCTGCGCGAGCGTGCGCGCGATGGCCACCCGCTGCTGCTGCCCGCCGGAGAGGTTGCCGGCCTTCACGTAAGCCTTCTCGACGATGCCGACGCGCTCCAGGCACTGCATGGCCAGCTCGACGTCGTCGGCGGACCAAGCGCCCACCAGCGTGCGCCAGGTGGGGGCGTGGTGCAGTCGGCCCATCAGCACGTTGTTGAGCACGGTGGTGCGTTTGGCCAGGTTGAAGCCCTGGAACACCATCCCGATGCCGCCGCGCAGCGCGCGCAGCTCGGAGCCGCTGCTGGTGGGCAGGTGCCGATCACCGACGGAGATCGATCCCTCGGTGATCGGCACCAGCCCGTTCACGGTGCGCACCAGCGTCGACTTCCCCGCGCCGGACAGCCCCACCACGGCGACCAACTGCCCCGCCGGGATCTCCAGGTCGATGTCGCGCAGACCGGTGACCCCGCCGGGGTAGGTGACGCCGACCCCGCGGAAAGTGATGGCCGATCCGGTGGACGAAGCCGGGCTGGTGCTGGTCATCAGCCGAGCCCCAGACCCGCGGCGGCCGTCTGGGCGCGCTGCAGAGCGGTGGTGTCGGCCGGTGCGAGCCCGGTGATCTGGTAGATCGCGGTGAGCGCCGCGACGCCTTCCGGGGTCTTCGCATAGTCGAGCATGGCGTCGCTGATCTTCTTCTGCCAGGCCGGGTTGAGCTTGCCCGACAGGGAGACGCCGTCGTTGGGGATCTCGTCGGTCAGGGCGAAGACGACGACCTTCTTGCCGACGTCAGGGGTGTCCTTCTGCACGACGGTGCGCGCGTCCCAGTAGGAGACGCCGACCTCGGCGTCGCCGCGGTAGACCGACAGCACCGCCGCGTCGTGCGCAGTGACCTGCAGCGGTGTGATGTCGGCGGGCTGCACGCCCTGCGACTTCAGCGCGGTGATCGGGAAGATGTAGCCGGCCGAGGACGCGGCCTGCAGCACGGCGACCTTGGCGCCCTTGACCTTCGCCAGCGAGTCGAGGGCGACCGGCCCGTTGCCCGCCGCGGTGCCGTTGCAGAACAGGTTGCCCTTGGCGTCGGGGGCGGGGGTGTCGGCGCAGTACTTGGCCGGGTTGTTCGTGTAGAACTGCGCCGCGTAGGTGGCCTTGCCGGCGCGGACGGTCTGCAGCGCGGGCTGCGCGCCGTAGCGGCTGCATGCCTGGACCATCTGCAGCGGCGGCAGCATGCCGATCTGCGCCTGGTCGGCGCCGATGGCCTCGACGGCGGCCTGGTAGTCCTGCGTGATGACGCCCTTGACCGGGATGCCGAGGCGCTGGGTCAGCGCCTGCTCCAGCGGCTTCACCGTGTTGACGAGCTTGTTCGCGTCACCGGACGGGACGAGCGCGAGGGTGAGCGCGGTGGGATCGGCGGCGGCCGGGTCGTTCTTGCCGGTGCAGGGGCCGGCGGGCGCGCCACCTGCCCCCTGGCTCCCGGCGCCGGTGCCCTCCTGCACGCCGCAACCGGCGGAGAGGAGCACCAGCGCGAGTACCGCCACTGTGGTGCGACGTACGGACATGTCATGTCTCCAGCGTCGAGGGGTCGGTGACCCAGGCGTCGAGTGCGGGGTAGAGCTCGGGGAGGTGCCGGGCCCGCAGGTGGGCGGGCCGGTCGTCGGCGGGATCGCGCGGCAGGTACGCGGTGGCGCACCCGGCGCGCAGGGCGGGATCGATGTCGTTGGCCCACACGTCGCCGATCGACATCAGCAACGCCGGCGGGGCGCCGGCGAGCAGCTCGGCGAGGACGGGTGGGAGCCCGGCGGGCTTGCCGGCGTCGGTGTGGATCGCGTCGAAGCCGGCCGTGAGCCCGAGCGCGTCGAGGGTCTCGACGAGGCCGGTGCGGGGGGCGTTGGTGACGAGCACGCGCCGCGCGCGGCCGCCGACGCCCTCGAGGAACCCGGCGAGGCCCGCCGGTGCGGTGACCTCGAGCGTGCCGGTGGCGAGCTGTTCACGGCTGACCGTGTAGGCCTTCTGCAGATCGTCCGGGCTGACGTGCGGCGCGGCGAGCGCGGCGACGGCGGAGTACCCGTCGGGGTGCCCGTCGGCGGCGCCGGCGAGGTGGCGGGTCAGCCCGTCCAGCACGGCGGCGGCGACATCGTCGGCCAGCCCGCGCACGGCCTCCTCGGCGTACGCGCGGACGGGTCCGTCGCCGAGGCAGACGGTGCCGTCGAAGTCGAAGACCAGTACGGGTAGCACGCGCAGCACCATAGACCAGCATGAACAGATCGTTCACGATCGTGTCCAACGTGAAACAGAAGTTCATGGGGTGTTCACGATGAGCCGCGGCCTTCGAGCCGGTCGCACCGGTCATGGACGAACCTGCAGTGCTCGAGCGGCCGGACCGGCACTACGTCGGCATCACCGCACCGGTGACCATGAGGACCTTCGGGATCGTCGCCGACCGCATCCCCGAGCTGTTCGCGCACCTCGCGGGGCACGGATCGGCACCGGCGGCCGCGCCGTTCTTCCGCTACCACCGCATCGACATGGAGCGCGAGCTGATCGTCGAGGCCGGCGTGCCGATCGCCGCGGCCGTGCCCGGTGCCGGTGACATCGCGGCCGGGATCCTGCCCGCCGGCCGGTACGCCACGGTGCTCCACACCGGGCATCCCGACGAGCTGGTCGCGGTCACCGCGCACCTCCTGGACTGGGCGAAGCGCGATGGCCTGGAGTTCGACAGCCGGCCCTCGCCGGAGGGTGAGGTGTGGGGCTGCCGGCTGGAGACGTACCTGACCGATCCCCGTGAGACCCCGATCGACAGGTGGCAAACCGAGTTGGCCTTCCGCCTCGCCGACTGATACCCACGCGGGATGCACCCCGACCAGCTCGGCATCTCCCTCGACGCCGTCCGGGTGCTGATCGACGAGCAGTTCCCGCAGTGGCGCGGGCTGCCGCTGCGCGAGGTCCGGGGTGCCGGGACGGTGAACGCGATCGTCCGCATCGGGGACGGGCTGACGGCCCGGTTCCCGTTGCGTGAGGGCGATCCCGGCGCCGTGCGGGCGGAGCTGGAGGCGGAAGCCGCGGCGGCACGCGAGCTGGCGGCCTGCAGCCCGGTCCCGACACCGGTGCCCGTCGCCATCGGCGACCCGGGGGAGGGCTACCCGCTGCCGTGGTCCGTGCAGACCTGGCTGTCCGGCCGGGTTGCCACCCCGCACCACCCGGCGGGCTCGATGGCGTTCGCGCGCGATCTCGCCACGTTCATCGGCGCCCTCCGGGCCGTCGACACGCGCGGCCGCCGGTTCACCGGCAACGGCCGCGGCGGGGACCTGCGCGACCACGACGCGTGGGTGCGGACATGCCTGCGGGAGAGCGAGGGGCTGCTCGACGTGCCCCGCCTGCGCGCGCTCTGGAGCGAGCTGCGCGAACTCCCGCCCGCCGGACCGGAGGTGATGAGCCACCACGACCTCATCCCCGGCAACGTGCTGGTCCGCGACGGTCGGCTCGCCGGCGTGCTCGACGGCGGCGCGTTCGGCCCGGCCGACCCGGCGCTCGATCTCGTCGCCGCCTGGCAGCTGCTCGACGACACGCCGCGCGCGGAGCTGCGTCGCCTGCTCGGCTGCGGTGACGTCGAGTGGGAACGCGGCCGGGCCAGGGCGTTCCAGCAGGCCGTGGGCCTGGTCTGGTACTACGTGGAGACGAACCCGGTGATGAGCGAACTGGGCCGCAGCACCCTGTCCCGAGTGATCCAGCCACCCGGCGGAGTGGACCGCTGATCTTCCCGCCGCGCGGCGGTTGTCCGGGTCAGCGCGTCCGCCGAAGACTTGCGGACAACCCGGAACCCGCCGAAGGAGATGCCCGCGATGACCGCAGAGGCAGCCACCCGCTCCACCCACCCGCCGTTCGATCCCGAGCTGGCCGCGGGCCTGGCCACGTTGCCGATCCCGGAGATCGGGTCCGCGTCGCTCGATCAGATCCGCACGATCATCGCCGAGGGGCTGCCCGGTCGGCCGGTGCCCGACCTGACCGTCGGCGGCGCACTGGCGGAGTCCGAGATCACGGTCCCCGGGCCCGACGGTGCCCCGGACATCACGCTCCTGGTGCTGACCCCGACCACCGGGACGGGCCCGTGGCCCGCGATCTTCCACACGCACGGCGGCGGGATGGTGATCGGCAACCGGCGGCTGGGCGTCGACGGGTTCGCTCCGCTCGCGGCCGAGCACGGCGCCGTCATCGTCTCGGTGGAGTACCGGCTGGCCCCGGAGCACCCGCACCCCGCGCCGGTGGAGGACTCCTACGCAGGCCTGGTCTGGACCGCCCAGCACGCGGACGAGCTCGGGATCGACCCGGACCGGATCCTCGTCGCCGGGGGGAGCGCGGGCGGCGGGCTCGCCGCCGGCATCGCGCTCATGGCCCGCGACCGCGGCTTCCCGCACCTCACCCACCAGATCCTGATCTACCCGATGCTCGACGACCGCTTCATCACCGCGTCCAGCCAGGAGGTCGTCGGCGACGCGCCGTGGGACCGTGACGCCAACGAGTTCGGCTGGACCGCGCTGCTCGGCGCGGACCGGGGCGGCCCGGACGTCTCGCCCTACGCGGCACCCGCGCGCGCCACCGACCTGTCGGGGCTGCCGCGCACCTTCCTCGACGTCGGCAACGCCGAGCTGTTCCGCGACGAGACGCTCGAGTACGCCCAGCGGCTGTCGGCCGCGGGCGTGGTGGTCGACCTGCACATGTGGGGCGGTGCGTTCCACGGCTTCGAGGGCTTCGTCCCGCATGCGCGGGTGAGCCAGTCGGCGGTGGCCGTCCGCAACGAGTTCATCGCCCGCGCACTGGCCGGATGACGGCAGACTGGTCGGTGTGCGTGAGCTGATCGGTCTCATCGGCGCAGTCGACGACGACGCTGCCGGTGCCCTGCGGGTGATCGCGTACTTCGACACGCTGGTGGAGCGCGGCGCATCGATCGGTGACTTCGTCCGCGGCGCGGCCGCCCAGGCCGGCTGCGCTGCGGGGTTCGCCGATCGTTCGCGCGGTCAGGTGGTGCGGGCCGACGCCGCCGGCCGGCCGCTGGACCCGGTGCCGCCGGAACAGGTCTCGACCGTCGAGGTGCTCGACGACCTCGGCGCGCAGGTCTGGCTCGAGCGCGTCGGCACACCGTCGGTGGTGGACGCCATGGTGCTGGAGCGCTTCGCCGCCGGCGTGCGGATCACCCTGGAACGCACCAGGGACCGCGACCGCGTCGGGCCGGCGCTGCGGGTGCTCCTCGACGGCCAGGCCGAGCCGGAGCAACGCCGGGCGGCCGCCGACCGGCTGGGCCTCACCGGCCCCGCGACGGTGCTGGCCGCTGCACCGCTCGCCGGCGGCGCGGACGGGCTGCCGCGCGGCACCGGCCGCCTGGCCACCCGGATCGGGCGCGTCCACGCGATCGTCCGATCCGACCTGGACGCGACCGCCGAGCTCGACGGCTGGCGGATCGGGATCGGCCGGGCGGCCGATCTCGCCCACCTGCACGAGTCCTGGGCGCAGGCACTGGTGGCGCTCCGCACGACCAGCGACGGCGCCCCGGGCGAGCCCGGGGCGACCGTCGTCCGGTACGCGGATCTCGGCGGCCTCGCCGTCGTCGCCGAGCAGATCAGCGCGGTCGCGGCGGAGGTGGCCGACGTGCGCGCGCTCGACGCCGTCGCCGCCACGCACCCGTGGGCGCTGGGCACCCTCGACGCGGTGATCCGGCACCTGACCGTCCGCAGCGCCGCGACGGAACTGCACGTCCATCACTCGACGCTGCAGGAGCGGATCGTGCACCTGCGCCGCGAGCTGGGCTTCGACGTCGACTCGCCGACCGGCCGGCAGCGGGCCGCGCTCGCGCTCGTGCTGCGCCGGTTGCGCAACTCCGGCGACCTGATCGGGAGCTAACGCTCGTCCAGCGCCCGCAGTGCCGGCAGGCGCTCAGCGAGCTGCTCGGCCGGACCGACGGGAGAGCGCGCCATCGTCAGGATGATCTCCGTGACGCCCACGGCGAGGTAGCCGGTGATCAGCTCCTCGAGGCGGTCGCCGTCCCGGGCGACGTGGATCTGCACGGACCGCCGGATCTCCGCCGAGTCGCGGCCCACGTCGGCGCAGTGCGCCTCCAGCACCCCGTTCAGCTCGGCGATCTCCTCGGGCGTGCCGCCGGGTGCGTTCCACACGTCGGCGTGCTCGGCGACCACCCGCAGCGTGCGCCGCCGGCCGGTCCCGCCGACCCAGATCGGCGGGTACGGCCGCTGCATCGGCTTCGGCTCGGCGATCGCGTCGACGAGCTGGTAGTGCTTGCCCTCGAACGTCGTGCTGGGCTGGGTCCACAGCGACTTGATGATCGGCACGGCTTCCTCGAGCCGCGTCGCCCGGTCGCCGGCCGTGCCGAACGGCAGATTCAGCATCGTGTGCTCGTTCTCGGCCCATCCGGCACCGATCCCGAACTCCAGGCGCCCGCGGGAGAGGTGGTCCACCGTCACCGCCATCTTCGCGAGCATCGCCGGATGCCGGTAGGTGTTGCCGGTGACCGCGCAGCCGATCCGGGTGCGGGTGGTCCGCGCGGCCATGCCGGCGAGTTCGGTCCACGCCTCGAAGATGTCGCTGCGGTGGTCGTCGCGCAGGCTCGCGACGTGGTCCATGTTCCAGCAGTGGTCGAAGCCGGCGTCGTCGGCGATCTTCCAGACCGCTTCCAGCTCGTCGATGGTGGCGATCTGACTGACCTTGAGCCCGATGCGCAGTGGGTGCATGGGAGCAGTCCTACTCCAGACCGCGTGAGCGGATCGTGTTGACCTCCCGGCCCGCGTGGCGCACCGTCGAAGGCATGGCTGCACCGACCGCTGAACCGACCATGCCGTCCTTCGAGCCGACGCAGGAGGGCATCTCGCTGCCCCGTCCGCCCGTCTTCGAGACCGTCGAGGAGGAGCGGCTGCACCGCAAGCAGCAGCTCGCCGGCGCGTTCCGCATCTTCGGCCGGTTCGGGTTCGGAGAGGGCATCGCCGGACACATCACCGTGCGCGATCCGGAGCACACCGACATGTTCTGGGCGAACCCGTTCGGCATGTCGTTCCGCCACATCCGGGTCTCCGACCTGATCCTCGTCGATCACTCAGGGCGGGTCGTGCAGGGCAACAAGCCGATCAACCGGGCCGGCTTCGTCATCCACTCGCAGGTCCACAAGGCCCGTCCCGACGTCGTCGCCGCGTGTCACGCGCACTCCGTGTACGGCAAGGCGTGGTCGTCGCTGGGCCGCCTGCTCGATCCCATCACCCAGGACGCCTGCACCCTCTACGGCAACCACACCGTGGTCACCGAGGGCGCCGGCGCCGTCGTCGTGGACGACGAGGCCGGGCGCCTGCTCGCGGAGGGCCTCGGCGACAACGCCATGTGCTTCCACCGCAACCACGGCATCTTCACGGTCGGCCACACCGTGGCGGAAGCCGCCTGGTGGTTCGTCAACACCGAGCGCAACTGCCAGGCGCAGCTGCTGGCCGAGGCCGCCGGCACCCCGACGCTGATCGACCCGGCCAACGCGCGATTCACCCAGGAGCAGACGGGCAACCACTTCGCCGGCTGGTTCTCCTTCCAGCCGCTGTGGGACGAGGTCGTCCGCACCGACCCGGACCTCTTCGACTGACAGCTACCGCAGCGCCGACTCGAACGGCACCGCGACGGGTGGCGGCAGCGGCCGCGCCGCCCCCGCGCGGAACGACTGCAGCAGGTAGGCCACGAACCGGTGGGACGCGGCCGCGGTCTCGTCGGGCGTGGCGAGCCGGATCCCCCGGTTGGCCTGCAGGACCAGCGCGATGTCGGCCACGTCGAAATCGGCGCGCAGGTCGCCGGACGCCTGCGCGCGGCGGACGAGCTCGGCGAGCCCGCGCTCGGTGCGCTCACGCAGCGCCCCGAACGCCGCGGCGTGCGGGAACGCGGTGACGAAGGCCGCCGAGAACCCCTTGTCGCGGGCCTGCATCGCGCACACCTCGACGATCACCCTGCTGAACGCGCGCCACGGATCGGGATCGGCGAGCGCGCGATCGAGCAGCCCCGCGCAGGTCGTCATCTCCTCGGTGAACGCCTCGGCGACCAGCGCCTCCCGTGTCGGGAACCGCCGGTACAGCGTCGCGACGCCGACCCCGGCGCGGCGCGCGATCTCGCTCATCGGCACGTCCAGCCCGTTGTCGCCGAACGCCGTCCGGGCGACCTGGACGATCCGCTCCCGGTTGGCGGCCGCATCGGTCCGCAAGCGAGTCGAAGTCGTCGGCACATCTCTCACTTTAGGCGGAAGTGGACGACCCCCTCCACTTTCGTTGATATCCCTGGAGGCATGACTCCCAGCTCGATGAACCTGGCCGTGTACGACCGCTACGGGCCGCCCGACGTCCTGCACGTGACCACCGCCCCGGTGCCGCGCCCGCGGCCGGGAGAGGTGTTGGTACGGGTGCGCGCCGTGTCGGTCAACGGCGGCGAGAACCACATGCGGTCCGGGCACCTGCGCCCGTTCAGCGGCAACCGCTTCCCGAAGCGGATCGGGGTAGACCTGGCCGGCGAGGTCGTCGATCCCGGCACCAGCCGCTTCGTCGCCGGCGAGCCCGTGTGGGGCCTGCTCGGCCGACGGATGGGCTCGGCTGCGGAGTACGTGGCCGTCCGTGCAGAACGGCTCGATCGCATCCCTGACGGGCTCGACGCCGTCCAGGCGGCGGCGCTCGCCTCCGGGACGACCGCCGTCACGGCGTTGCGCGACGTTGCCGCGCTCGCCCCGCGCGAGCGGCTGCTGGTGCGCGGCGCCACCGGCGGCGTCGGGCACATCGCGGTGCAACTGGGCCGGGCGATGGGCGCGCACGTCACCGGGCTGGCGAGCGCCGCGAACCTCGACCTCGTGAAGGAGCTCGGCGCCGACGAGGCGGTCGACTACCGAGAGCCGGGGGAGCTGGGCCGGTTCGACGTCGTGCTGGACACCGTCGGCACCGACCCGGAGGCGTTCCGGCAGCTGCTCGCGCCGGGTGGGCGGATGGTCGCGATCTCGTTCGATCCCACGCACCTGCTCCGCTCGGCCGCGTACCTCGTGACGCACGCGCCACGGCGAACCCGCTGGGTGCGGTTCTTCAGCGGCAACCCGACGACGCCGCTGTTCGCCGACTTGGGCCGCTGGGCCACCGCCGGCGCGGTCCGCCCGTACGTCGACCGCGTGTTCCCGCTGGCCGAGATCGCCGACGCACTCCGGGCACTGGAGCAGGGCGGGGTGCGCGGCAAGATCGTCGTGACGCTCTAGTCGCACAGCCCCGCTCACGCACACCGTCGTGTGGTCACGCACATGGTGGACCGTGTGCGTGAGCACACCGGGGTGTGCGTGAGGGGGGTCAGGCCGGGGCCAGTACCCGTACGGCTTCCGCGACGGCCGCCCGCCGGGCCACCCGCACCGCCGTCTCCAACGGGCGCAGCGCCTCCCGTCGCGCGCTGGCCGCCGACGCGGACAGCGCGCCGCCCGGATCGTCGAGCAGCGCGGCGGCGAGGATCGCCGACACCTCGTCGGCCTGCTGCAGCACCCGCAACGGCTGGCCCGGCATCCCGTCGGGCCAGCGCGACTCCGGGCGGGCACGCAAGGCCGCGGCGATCTCCTCGCGCACCCCGGGCCGATGTCGGGCGACGCCGAGGTCGGTCAGCACCGACGCCGACTGGCGCACCTGCTCACGCAGGTCCCGTTCGGCCTGCGACACGGCGACGTACTCCGGGACCGGTCCCGGATCCGGCACCGGGTACACGGTCCAGCGCAGGACGCCGTCGACGACCGGGGTGGGCACGATGCCCAGGCCGCCGGTGGCGAGGTTGACCTCGGGGAACAGCACCCCCTCCCCGGCGGCCGTGGCCTCCCGGCTGAACACGCCGGGTCCGGGCAGGCCGCGGACGTCGCCGGGGGCGGGCAGGACGAGTCGGGCCGGGCTGCGCGGGGCGGACCGGCGCATCGCGGCGAACAGGAAGGTCAGAGTGGTGGGACGGCTCGCGAGCGTGGGGAGCGACGCGGCCTCTGCAGTGGTGTCGTCGGCGGCGTGAACCTCGTGCAGCTGGGCCCAGGGAGCCAGCGCATCGAGCACGTCATCCGGCGCGGCAGCGCCGGCGAGCCACGCCGACGCCCACACCGTGAGGGTGGCGGAGGGGCAGGGCACCCGGCCAGGCTAACCACGACCCCGACGGTGGCATGCCTGCCGTGCGGGTGAACACAGCCACGCACGGTGACGCTGCGCCGGACGCGTGTCGCAGCCGCCGACGGGTGGTCGCGGCTGGTACGAACCGGGGGTGCCCCGCGCTCACGACTACGCCGGTCTGTTCACCTCCGACGGCGCCCGCACGCGCACCCGCAAGGTGATCCCCGAGGTGCCGGCCGAGCCGGGACTCGTGGTCGAGGATCCGACCAGCGGGTTCTGCGGCGCGGTGGTCGAGGTCAGCGTGCGGGACGTGACGCTGGAGGACCGCAAGGGCCGTCGCCGGGTGTTCCCAATGGTGCCGGCGGGGTTCCTCTTCGAGGGCAATCTCGCCACGCTCGTCGTGCCGAAACGGGCCCCCGCCGGGCCGGTGCGCTCGGCGTCCGGCTCGGTCGCCGTGGCCGGCCACAAGGCCCGCACCGCCCGCGCCTCCCGGATCTGGGTGGAGGGCATCCACGACGCCGCGCTCGTCGAGACGGTGTGGGGGCACGACCTGCGCGTCGAGGGCATCGTCGTCGAGCCGATGCACGGCATGGACGATCTCGTCGCCGCCGTCCGCGACTTCGCGCCCTCGCCGCGTCGACGGCTCGGCATCCTCGTCGACCACCTGGTGGCCGGGTCGAAGGAGACCCGTGCCGCGCAACAGGTCATGGGGGAGAACGTGCTGGTCACCGGCCATCCCTACGTCGACGTGTGGGAGGCGGTGAAGCCCGCGACCGTCGGCATCCGGGCCTGGCCGCAGATCCCGCGCGGCACCGACTGGAAGACGGGCGTGTGCGAGGCGCTGCGCTGGGGCGAGCCCGCCGACGGCGCCCGCCGCGTGCTGGGCGCCGTGCATCGCTACACCGATCTGGAGACCCCGTTGATCGGGGCCGTCGAGCGCTTGATCGACTTCGTGACCGAGATCGAGAAGTAGCCTGCACGCTGCGGGATTTCTGGCAGGATCGATGCATGTTGCCCGCCGCGATCTGGCTTGCAGCAGCACTGGTGCTGGCATCGGCCGAGGTGCTGTCGGGCGAGTTCGTGCTGTTGATGCTGGGTGGTGGCGCGCTGGCGGCCGGTGTCGCTGCCTTGCTCGGGCTGCCCATTGCTGCCACCGCGCTGGTGTTCGTCGTCGTCTCGGTACTGCTGGTGTTCGCGGTGCGGCCGCCGCTGCGGCGCCGGCTCGAACAGACCACGGGCGCCATCGGTGCCCTCCACAGCGATGCGCTCGTCGGCCGCACCGCCGTCGTCATCGCGCGGGTGGACGACCACGGTGGCCGGGTGCGCATCGGCGGCGACGTCTGGACCGCCCGTCCGCTCGACGGCGGCCGCGTGATCGAGGAAGGCGAGCCCGTGATCGTCATGCGGATCTCGGGCGCGACGGCGCTGGTCGTCCCGGAGGGCTGACCACGCACCGATCCCACGCACACCCCGGGCGACCGTTCGGCACCCGATGATGAAAGATCCCCCGCCGATCCGGGGGGACGTACGAGGAGGACCGCATGGAAGGTTCGGTTTTGCTGGTCGTGGTGGCGTTGCTGGTCCTGTTCGTGGTGGTGGCGCTGGTCAGAGCGGTGCAGATCATCCCGCAGGCCACGGCCGCCGTCGTCGAGCGACTGGGCAAGTTCAAGGCCGTCGAGGACCCGGGGCTGGTGTTCCTCGTCCCGTTCGTCGACCGGATCCGGGAGCGGATCGACCTGCGTGAGCAGGTGGTGTCGTTCCCGCCGCAGCCGGTGATCACCAGGGACAACCTGACGGTCAACATCGACACCGTCGTCTACTACCAGGTGAACGATCCGAAGGCCGCCGTCTACGAGATCGCCGACTACATCAACGGCGTGCAGCAGACCACCACCACCACGCTGCGCAACGTGGTCGGCGGGATGAGCCTGGAGGAGGCGCTGACCTCCCGCGACCAGATCAACACCGTGCTGCGCGGCGAGCTCGACGACGTGACGGGCCGGTGGGGCATCCGCGTCGCCCGTGTCGAGCTGAAGGCCATCGATCCGCCGCCCTCGATCCAGGCATCGATGGAGCAGCAGATGAAGGCCGACCGCGAGAAGCGCGCCACGATCCTCGCCGCCGAGGGCCAGCGGGAGTCCGCGATCCGTAGCGCGGAGGGCCAGAAGCAGAGCCAGATCCTCACCGCGGAGGGCCATAAGGCAGCGGCGATCCTCACCGCCGAGGGCGACCGCCAGAGCCGGATCCTGCGGGCGCAGGGTGAGCGGGCCGCCCGCTACCTGGAGGCGCAGGGCCAGGCCAAGTCCATCGAGAAGGTGTTCGCGGCGATCAAGGCCGGCAGACCGACGCCGGAGCTGCTGGCCTACCAGTACCTGCAGACGCTCCCGAAGATGGCAGAGGGCGACGCCAACAAGGTGTGGATCGTGCCGTCCGACTTCGGCAAGGCGCTCGAGGGCTTCACCCGCATGCTCGGCGCCCCCGGCGACGACGGAGTGTTCCGCTTCGAGCCGTCCGCCGCGGACGACACCGTGTCGAACCCGGCCGCGGACGACGAGTCGGTGAAGGACTGGTTCGACACCGCGTCCGACCCGGCGCTCGCCCAGGCCGTCGCGGCCGCGGAGGCACAGGCCCGGGCCGACGTCCCGGCGCTGGGCGCGGCGCCCGTGCCGATCCCGGCGATCAACCCCGTGCCGACACCCCTTCCCCCGCAGGCGGACACCGACGAGGTCACCCGCAAGATCGAGCGGGCCCGCGCCGAGAGCGCGACGCCGACCCCGCCGCGCGGGCTCCCGCCGGTGCCGCCGGCGCCGCAGCCCCGTCCGACACCGAACGACCAGGGTCCGGCGCGGCCGGGCTACCCGTCGCCGCCGAACGGCTGACCCGCACGAAGATCGCCTCGAGGTCACTGTTCCCGCCCCGCGAAGGGCGGAAACAGTGACCTCGAATCGTCTCAGTCGAGCCTGAACCCGTAGGGCAGCTCCAGGCGGTGCCGGCGCAGCAGCTCGGCATCGGCGAGCAGCGCGCGCGTCGGCCCGTCGGCCACCACCACCCCGTCGTCGATGACGACGCTGCGCGGGCACAGCTGCAGCGCGTACGGCAGGTCGTGGGTGACCATCAGCATCGTCGCGTCCAGGTCGAGGAGCACGTCGGCGAGCTCGCGGCGGGCGACCGGATCGAGGTTGGCCGACGGCTCGTCGAGCACCAGGATCTCCGGGTCGCACGCGAGCACGGTCGCCAGCGCCACCCGGCGGCGCTGGCCGCCGGAGAGGTGCAGAGGCGACCGGTCGCGGTGCTCGGCCATCCCGACGGTCGCCAGCGCCGTTTCGACGCGCGCGGCCAGGTCGGCACCCGTGTACCCGAAGTTGGCCGGCCCGAACGCGACGTCCTCGGCGACCGTCGGCATGAACAGCTGGTCGTCGGGATCCTGGAAGACGATGCCGACGCGGCGGCGGATCTCCTGCAGGTGCCGCCGCGCCACCGGCAACCCGCCCACCGCCACGGAGCCGTGCCCGGCGGTGAGGATGCCGTTGAGGTGCAGCACGAGCGTCGTCTTGCCCGCGCCGTTGGGCCCGAGCAGCGCGACGCGCTCGCCGCGCTCGACGCGCAGCGACACCCCGTACAGCGCCTGGTGGCCGTCGGGGTAGGCGAAGGCGAGCTCGGTGACCTCGAGGGAGGGCGCGATCCCGGACGTGCCGGGTGCCCCGCGGTCCGCCTGCGCCTTCACGTCAGGATCGATCCGGCGAGGGCGAGCGCGGCCGCCAGCGCGGCGGGGGCGAGCCCGACCGCCCACTGCCGACGGGTGGTGCGTTGTTCCGTGAGCTGCGGCATCCGACCCGTCCAGCCGCGCGAGAGCATGGCGAGGTGGACGCGTTCGCCGCGCTCGTAGGAGCGCACGAACAGGGTGCCGACGCCGCGGGCGGTCGCTCCGGCCTGCCACAGGAACCGGGGATCGTGCCCGCGGGAGATCCGCGCCAGCCGCATCCGGTGCGCCTCGCCGGCGATCACATCGATGTAGCGCAGCATCAGCGTCGCGATCGTGATCACCAGGTGCGGGGCGTGGAGCCGCTGCAGACCGAGCAGGAGATCCCGCAGCGGGGTCGTGCCGGCCAAGGTGAGCGAGGTGAGCACCCCGAGCGTGCCCTTGGCGAGGATGTTCCAGGCCCCGTAGAGACCCGGCTCGGACAGGCTCAACCCGATCCACTCGATACGCGGATCGTCACCTGCGAACGGCAGCAGCACCGCCAGGACCACGAACGGCGTCTCGATCAGGCTGCGCCGCAGGATCCAGCCGAACGGGATGCCGGCCACGACCCAGATGCCGGCGAGCAGCAGCAGGTAGCCGGCGAACACCCCGAACGCCGCGCGCGGGGTGGCCACGACGCAGCAGACCCCCACCACCGCCGCCACGATCTTGACCTCGGGTGGGAGCCGGTGCACGGGCGAGTCGCCCGGCCGGTAGAGCGGATGCGCGTGTCCGGCGCCCACTCAGTGCCCCCCGGCGCGGTCCGCCCCCGACGACGGACCGCGCCGGCGCAGCACCCAGAACAGGCCGCCACCGACCGCAAAACAGACGATCACCCCGATCACCCCGGCGAGCCCGTTCGAGCCTTCCGCGCCGCCGACGGCGTAGTCGGCCAGCGGGCCGGCGGCGGTGGGGCTGTCCTGCGCGTTCTGCGCGATGCAGGTGCCGTCCAGCTGCTCCTCGCCGTCCACCTCGGACACCTGGCACCCGTGCAGGGTCACGCTGTCCAGGCCGTCGGGAGCGGAGCTGGCGAAGTACGACAGCCCGCCCGCGACGACGAGTGCGACGAGCAGGAAGCCGGCGAAGAACCAGGCCAACCGCCGGTCGCTGGTGGTGGGGGTGCTCACGACGCGCTCCGTTCGGTCCGCAGCGCGAGTGCGGGTGCGCTGCCGCGCAGCGCGTACACGAGATCTGGCCGGATCGCCGAGATCGCGCCGACCGTCGCGGCCGTGATCACGCCCTCGCCGATCCCGATGAGCGCGTGGAAGCCGACCATCAGCAGGAACACCGTGCCGAGCGACAGGCCCGCGGCACCGCCGACCGCGTACTCCAGGACGAACCCGAGCGAGGCGGCGACGGTGCCGAGGAAGGCGGCCACGAACGCGGTGGTGACCAGCCCGCTGCGGCCTCGGCGGGCGAGGCCGCGCAGCGCGAGCACCACCCCGTAGCCGGCGAAGGTGCTGATCAGCGCCATGTTCGTGATGTTGGCGCCGAGCGTGGTGAGCCCGCCGTCGGCGAACAGCAGCGCCTGCACGACCAGCACGATCGCCACGCACAACGCACCGACGTACGGGCCGACGAGGATCGCGACCAGCGCGCCGCCGAGCAGGTGCCCGCTGGCCCCGGGCAGGATCGGGAAGTTGATCATCTGGACGGCGAACACGAACGCGGTCACCAGGCCGGCCATGGGCGCGGTCCGGTCGTCGAGATCGCGGCGGGCGCGCACGGAGCAGAACCCCAGCCCTACGACGGCGACCGTCCAGAAGAGCAGGACGGCGGGCAGGTCCAGCAGCCCGTCGCTCATGTGCATCGCCACGACGGTGTCGACCATGTGACCTCCCGCGTCAGGTGACAACGGGAGGCTAGTGCGCAGCTGATGCAATCGCCAGTGATTGGCGACAAGACTCTCCGGCCGGAGGGGGACCCGCCGGCCGGAGTTCGATCAGCCCGAGAAGCCGATGGCGATGTACTTGGTCTCCAGGAACTCCTCGATGCCGACCCGGCCGCCCTCGCGTCCGAGCCCGGACTGCTTGACCCCGCCGAACGGCGCGGCCGGGTTGGAGACCAGGCCCGTGTTGAGCCCGATCATGCCGGCCTCCAGCCGCTCCGACACCCGCAGCGCGCGGTCCAGGTTCTCCGTGAAGAGGTAGCTGACCAGCCCGAAGTCGGTGTCGTTCGCCGCAGCGACGGCGACGTCCTCGTCGTCGAAGACGGAGATGGGCGCGACCGGGCCGAAGATCTCCTCGGTGCCCATCCGCGCGTCCAGCGGCACGTCCTGCAGCACCGTCGGCCGGTAGAAGTAGCCCGGCCCGTCCACCGGCTCGGCGCCGACCACGACCGATGCGCCGTGCTCGACCGCGTCGCGCACCAGGCCGTCGACCTTGTCGCGGCCCTTCCCGTCGACGAGCGGCCCTACCTGCACGCCCTCCTCGGTGCCGCGGCCCACGGTCAGCGCGCCCATGCGCTCGGCGAGCCGCTCCGCGAACGGCCCGGCGACCGAGCGGTGGACGAGGAAGCGGTTGGCCGCGGTGCAGGCCTCGCCCATGTTGCGCATCTTGGCCTGCATCGCGCCCTCGACGGCCTTGTCCAGGTCGGCATCGTCGAACACCAGGAACGGGGCGTTGCCGCCCAGCTCCATCGACGTGCGCAGCACCTTGTCGGCGCACTGCTCGAGCAGCAGCCGCCCGACGGGGGTAGACCCGGTGAATGACAGCTTGCGGGCCCGTCCGTCGCGGATCAGGGGCTCCATCACGCCGCCGGCGTCGGACGTGGTGACGATGTTGAGCACGCCCGGCGGCAGGCCGGCCTCGGCGAGGATCGCGCCGATCATGTGCATCGACAGGGGAGTGAGGTCGGCGGGCTTCATGACCATCGCGCAGCCGGCCGCGATCGCCGGGCCGATCTTGCGGCTGCCCATGGCGGCCGGGAAGTTCCACGGCGTGACGAAGAGGCAGACACCGACCGGCTGCTTGTGCACGAGGAACCGGCTGGTCCCGTTCGGCGCGATCGCGTAGCCGCCGTCGATGCGCACGGCCTCTTCGCCGAACCAGCGGAAGAACTCGGCGGCGTAGGCGATCTCGCCCTTGGCCTCCGCCAGCGGCTTACCCATCTCCAACGTCATCAGCAGCGCCAGATCGTCGGCGCGGGCGGTCATGATCTCGAAGGTCCGGCGCAGGATCTCCCCGCGCTCACGGGGTGGCATCGCGGCGAAGTCGGCCTGGGCGGCGACGGCGGCGTCGAGGGCGGCCATGCCGTCCGCCGGTGTGGCGTCGGCCACGTTGCTGAGAGGTTTCCCAGTCGACGGGTCCTCGACGGTCAGCGTGCGGTCACCGGTGGCAGATCGCCACTCGCCACCGATGAACAGGCCGGTCGGCGTGGCCTCGACGACGCGGTTCTCGTCCTGCGGGGTGGGTGAGTTCGCCATGGGACCGATCCTCGCATCCCCGCGGTTGGAGTGCATGGGGCCGATGAATTCGGAGGTTTCTGTCGGTCTGCATCCCTAGATTGGGAATGGAACGAACGACCAGATGGCTGAGGTTTCCCGTGACTGACCAGACCACACACTTCGACGAGGGGGCATCGCCGGTATCCACGGCGGTGCGGAGCGAGGTGGCCGACGCGAAGCCCGGGGCGATGTCCCGGCGCGACGTCACGATCATCGCGGTGCTCCTCGTCTCCACGTTCGTCGTCATCCTCAACGAGACGATCATGAGCATCGCGCTGCCGGTGCTCGCCGCAGACCTGCACGTCGACTTCAGCCAGGCCCAGTGGCTGACCTCCGGCTTCCTGCTCACGATGGCCGTCGTCATCCCGGTCACGGGATTCCTCATCCGGCGGGTGCGCAGCCGGGTGCTGTTCACCCTGGCGATGTCGCTGTTCAGCCTCGGCACGCTGGTCGCGGCGCTGGCCCCGTCGTTCGAGATCCTGCTGGTCGCCCGCGTGGTGCAGGCCAGCGGCACCGCCATCATGATGCCGCTGCTGATGACCACCGTCATGACGCTCGTGCCGGCGCAGCGGCGCGGCGCGGTGATGGGCAACATCGGCACCGTCATCTCGGTGGCGCCGGCCATCGGCCCGGCCATCTCCGGGCTCGTGCTGCACTACCTCGGCTGGCGGGCCGTGTTCCTGGTGGTGCTGCCGATCGCGGTCGCCGCACTGGTGTTCGGCATCAAGCGCATGATCGACGTGGGGGAGCCCGAGCACGTCCGGGTCGACCCGATCTCGGTGGTGCTGTCCGCGCTCGGCTTCGGTGCGCTGGTGTACGGCCTGAGCTCGTTCGGCCACGCCGCGGGCTCCGGTGGGCTGCCCGGCTGGGTGCCGATCGTCGGCGGCGTGGTGGTGCTCGCGATCTTCGTCGGCCGCCAGTTCCAGCTGCAGCGCACCGACTCGGCACTGCTCGACCTGCGCACGTTCAGCTCCGGCGGGTTCACCGTCGCCGCGGTGCTGATGATGCTGATGATGACCACCCTGTTCGGGGCGATCATCCTGCTGCCCATCTACATGCAGACCGTGATGGGCCTCGACACCCAGACCGCCGGTCTGGTCCTGCTGCCGGGTGGCCTGGTCATGGGCCTGCTGGGCCCGATCGTCGGCCGGCTCTACGACCGCTTCGGCGCCCGGCCGCTGCTCGTGCCCGGCATGGTCGTCACCAGCCTCTCGCTGTGGTCCACCACGCTGTTCACGTCGCAGACGGGCATCCCGCTGCTGATGACGTTCCACATTCTGCTGTCGGTGGGGCTGGCGTTCGTGTTCACGCCGCTGTTCACCTCCGGGCTGGGCGCGGTGCAGCCGAAGTACTACTCCTACGGCAGCGCGATCTTCGGCACCACGCAGCAGCTCGCCGGCGCGGCCGGGGTAGCTCTGCTGGTGAGCATCATGACGGCGCGGTCGAGCTCGCTGGCCGCAGCCGGGGCGGTCCCGGTGGAGGCCGCAGTGGGCGGCATCCACAGCGCGTTCCTGGTGGCGGCGATCCTGTCGCTGGTCGGGATCGTCGGGGCGTTCTTCGTGCGCACCCCGGACACGTCCGAAGGTGCGCCTGTCGGCCACTGACACATCACGCACCAACGGCACACCAGCGCTGACCGGAGCATCCGGCACAGCAGTGGTGTGCCGTTCGTGCGTGGTCAGCCGGACGGGCCCTCGGCGATCGCGGCCAGCCGGTCGCGCAGCTCCGTGCCGCCCCCGACCAGCGCCACATCGACGGCGCGTGCGATCCGGGTGGCGTCGCGGAGCAGGGCCCGCGCCGGTTCGGTGACGGTCACCCGGCGCAGTCGGGCGTCCTGCGGGTCGGCGGTGCGGACGAGCAGGCCGCGTGCCTCCAGCGTGCCCAGCACCTTGCTGGTCATCATCCGGTCGGCGCCGGCGAACTCCGCCACCTGCTGCTGGGTGGGCCCGACGCCCTCGCGACCCAACCAGCCCGCCGAGGCGAGCAGCTGGAACTGGGTGTGGGTGAGCTCCAGCGGTCGCAGCCGCGCGTCGAGCTCGCGCAGATAGGCCTCCGCGGCCCGCTGGAGCCAGAACCCGGGGCTCGAGAGCGGGCCGACGGGACCGCTCATGCCCACACCGGCCGGGCCGCCTCCAGGGCGGCGAACATCGCGGGCAGCTCCACGTGGTTGCCGCCGTCGACGATCACGGAGTGCCGCACCGGAGCCCCCTGGTTCTGTTGTCGCGACGACAGTAGTTCGTAGTCGCGACGACGATCAAGGCGTGGTGCAGGATGGGCTCGTGAGCCTGCCAGCGCTGGTACCACCGCCGACCGAGCTGCCACCCCGTGCAGCCGCCCTCCGCGCATCCGTCCGGGAGTTCCTCGCCCAGGAGCTCGCCTCGGGTGCCTGGACCCCACGGGCCGATGTGTGGCTCTCCGGCTGGGACGAGCGGTTCTCGAAGGAGCTGGCCCGTCGCGGCTGGCTGGGCATGACCATCCCCACCGAGTACGGCGGCCACGGCGCGTCCCCGCTCGATCGCTACGTCGTCACCGAGGAGCTGCTCGCGGCGGGTGCGCCGGTGGCGGCGCACTGGGTCGCCGACCGGCAGATCGGGCCGTCGCTGATGCGGTTCGGCACCGAGGAGCAGCGGCAGAAGTTCCTGCCGGGCATCGCCGCGGGTGAGGTGTACTTCGGCATCGGCATGAGCGAGCCGGACTCGGGCTCGGATCTCGCGAGCGTCCGCTCGCGCGCCGAGCGCGTCGACGGCGGCTGGGAGCTGACCGGCACCAAGGTGTGGACGTCGGGCGGGCACCGGGCGCACGCGTTCTTCGCGCTGGTGCGCACCTCGCCCAAGGACGACGCGAACCGGCACGCCGGGCTGTCGCAGCTGATCGTCGACCTGCGGGCGCCCGGGGTCACGGTGCGGCCGATCCCGCTGCTCACCGGGGCGCACCACTTCAACGAGGTGGTGTTCGACAAGACCTTCGTGCCCGACGGCATGGTGCTCGGCGAGGTCGGCAACGGCTGGCAGCAGGTGACGAGCGAGCTGGCGTTCGAGCGCAGCGGACCCGAGCGGTTCCTCTCCACGTACCCGCTGCTCGCGGCGCTGGTGGGGGAGCTGCGGGGGAGCACCGATCCCGGCACCCGGCGGGCCGTCGGATCGCTGGTGGCGCGGCTGTTCGCGCTGCGCGGGATGTCGCTGGCGATCGCCGGCGCGCTGGAGCACGGGCACGCACCCGAGCTCGCCGCCGCTGTCGTGAAGGACCTGGGCACGCGGTACGAGAACGAGGTGATCGACGCGGCCCGCCTGCTGGTGGCGACACCGCCCGATCCCGGAGCGGAAGGCGGGTTCGCCCGCCTGCTCGCCGACTCCGTGTTGCACGCGCCGGGCTTCACCCTGCGCGGCGGGACCAACGAGGTGCTGCGCGGCATCGTCGCGCGCGGACTGGGGCTCCGATGAGTGACAGCGATCTGCAGGATCTCGCGACCTCGGTGTTCGCCGCCGCCGACGCCGAGGGCAGCGGTTTCGACGCCGACCTGTGGGCCACCCTCACCGAGACCGGGCTGGCCCGGCTCACCCTGTCGGAGAAGGTCGGCGGCAGCGGCGCCGGGTTCGCCGAGTCGGCGGTGGTGCTCGCCGCAGCCGGTGCGCACGCCGCGCGGGTGCCGCTCGTGGAGACCGATCTGCTCGCCGGGTGGCTGCTCGAGTCCGCCGGCATCCCGATCCCGGACGGGCCGCTGACGATCGCGACCGGTGACCTGGACATCGCGCGCACCGAACGACGGGCCGCGGGCGTGCTGCACCGGGTGCCGTGGGCGCGTGCCGCAGCCGGCATCGTGATGCTCGCCGGCGACTCGGTGCTGCTGTTCGACCCGGCCGGCCTGCAGATCGCCGACGGGACCAACGTGGCCGAGGAGCCCCGCGACACCGTCACGGTCGACGGGGAGATCACCGCGTCGGGTGCCGGTGACCGGGTCGGCGAGCACCTGCGGGTGCGGGCCGCGTTCGGGCGGGCGGCCCTGCTGGCCGGGGCCGCGCACGGCGCGCTGGCCGCGGCGGTGCAGTACGCGGGGGAGCGGGTGCAGTTCGGCCGGCCCATCGGCCGGTTCCAGGCGGTGCAGCAGCAGCTCGCGCTGGCCGCTGCGGAGGTGGCGGCGGCCGAGTCCGTCGTCGCCGTCGCCGCCCGCACCGCCGATGCCGACGGGTTCGGCGCGGCCTCCACCCTGTTCGCCGTGGCGGCCGCGAAGTCCCGCACGAGCGAGGCCGCCGGCGTCGTCGCCCGCATCGCGCACCAGGTCCACGGCGCCATCGGCTTCACCCGCGAGCACCGGCTGCGCCTCACCACCACCCGGCTGTGGGCCTGGCGGGAGGAGGACGGCTCGGAGGCCGAGTGGAACGACCTGATCGGGGGGCTCGCGATCGAGGCCGGTTCTTCCGAACTGTGGGTGCTGATCACCGGAAAGCCGTAGCCTCCACTCGGTGGGTGCACCGGGGGGCGAGCGCGTCGGACGGTTCCGGGTGGTGTCGCGCCTGGGCCACGACGTGCTGCTCGGCGAGGACGAGACCGGCCGGCGCGCCGTCGTGCGATTGCTGCCCGAGGCTGCGGCCCCCGGCGCGCGGGAGCAGTTTCGCCGCGACGTCCAGCGCGCCGCCACCGCCCCGCCGTGGTTCGCCGCACCCGTCCTCGACGCCGACCCCGACGCCGATCCGCCGTGGATCGCCACCGCGCACGTGCCCGGGCCGACCCTCGCCCGTTACGTCACCGAGCACGGCCCGCTCAACGACGACGGCGTCTTCGCGCTGGCCACCCGCCTGCTCGACGGGCTCGTCGCGCTGCACGGCGCCGGCGTGGTCCACCATCACCTCGATCCCGGCACCGTCCTGCTGGCCGACGACGGCCCGCGCGTCACCGACACCGGCATCACCGCGCTGCCGGCCGCGTCCGGGTTCCGGGCCCCGGAGAGCGAACCCGGTGCGCCGGCCGATATGTACGCGCTGGGTGCGGTGCTGCTGCATTCCGCGACGGGCCGGGTGCCGGCAGCCGGCCCGGCTGGGGAGCCGGACCTCGATCCGCTGACCGGACGCGTGCGCGACGGCGTGCTCGGCTGCCTACAGGCTGACCCGGTGGCCCGCCCGACAGCTGCCCAACTACGCGAGTACCTGCTCAGCGCGCCCGCGGCCGACCCGCTGGACGACCTGATGGACGCGCCGCCGCCGGTCGCGCCGACCGAGGAACAGGAACGGGCCGCCGAGATCGCCGCCTACCGGGTGGCCGCGCAACTCCCCGGCCCGCCGCCCCGTCCCCGGGACGATCTCTGGGAGCCGGTGCGGCCCGCCCGTCGACGGGTGCCGATCGGCGCGCTGGCGGCGGCGGTCGTGCTGGTCGCGGCGCTGGCCGTGGGCGGGATGCTGATGTTCGGGGGCCGCGACGGCACCCGCGCGGCCGGCCCGTCCACGCCGGCGGCCGCTGCGGTACCCACCTACACGCCGGCGCCGCCGCGCACGCCGGCCACCAGCAGAAGTACGGCCGATCCCACGGTCGGCGCCGTGATCAGCGATGCCGACGCCGATCCGCGCTTCACCGCGACGAGCGCCCGGTTCGTGTCGCCGTCGCGCAACATCGCCTGCTCGCTGATCGAGGGACGGGCCCGGTGCGACGTCGTGGAACGGGACTGGGTCGAGCCGCCGCCGGCCGGGTGCTCCTCGGCACCGACCGGCGCGCAGCTCCTCGGCGAGGTCCCGGCGCTGGTCTGCGGGGCGATCCCCACCACCACCGGGGCCGTGCTCGACTACGGCACCGGGGTCCGGCTCGGCGACATCGTGTGCGTGAGCCAGGAGTCGGGCATGGCGTGCCGCACGGCGTCCGGCCACGGGTTCCGGGTCTCCCGCGCGAGCTACGACCTCGAGTGACCGCTCTCCCGGTCAGCCGCCGCCTGGCTGCTGCAGCGCGGCCGCCATCTTGCGGAAGTCCCAGCTGGTGATCTTCTCGGGGGTCAGGCGCAGCCATGCATGCCGGCCGTCGTGGACCATCTGTCCGCCGGTGTAGCGGTCGGCGAACACCTGCTCCGGCCCGTCCAACTCGGGGCACGGCTGCCCGGTGCGCGGCACCTCGCCGACCACCTCGACCCGTCCGCGCAGCTCCACACCGCGCAGCTGGGAGTAGTCGGCGCCCCCGGCATCGACGACGACCGCGACGCGCGGATCGCGCTCAAGGTCGGTCCAGCGCTGGCTGCGCGCCAACGACGTCAGCCACAGTGCGCCGTCGTGCCACGCGTACCAGAGCGGGGTGGCGTGCGGACCGCCCGAACCGACGGTGGCGACGCGGCAGACGTGCTCCTCCGCGAGGAAGGTGTCGATCTCGTCCGGTGTCATGGCGATGGCCCGGGACCTGCGTTGCTCCTTCACCGCCCGACCGTATCGCGATGAGTTCCGGTCGCCGCGCAGGTCGAAACCGACATGACCATCCCCACGAACGCCCTGCCGCCCGTCGTCGAGGCCGAGGAGTGGGCCGCGCAGCTCGCCGAGCTGCGGGCCGAGGAGAAGGCGCTCACCAGGGCGCGGGACGCGCTGGCCGCGAAGCGCCGCCGGCTCCCGATGGTGGAGTTCCCGCGTGCAGCCGCCTATCGCTTCACCAGCGACGGCCCCGAGGCGAACCTGATCGACCTGTTCGAGGGCCGCGACCAGCTGATCGTCTACCACTTCATGTACATCCCCGACGGCTGGTGCGCGGGGTGCAGCATGTTCGCCGACTCCGTCGGGGCCGTCGAGCCGCTGAACGCCCGCGACACCACGTTGGCGTTCGTGTCGGAGACGCCGTGGGAGCGGCTCGGGCCGCGGCGCACCGAGATGGGCTGGCGGATGCCGTTCTACTCGTGCTGGGGCACGGAGTTCCCGGCCGACACCGGCACCACTACCGCTGACGGCTTCGGTATCTCGGTGTTCCTGCGTGCCGGCGACAAGGTCTACCGCACCTACTTCACCACGGGCCGGTCGACCGACGCGTTCGGCAACCACTGGCAGTTCCTCGACCTCACCCCGTTCGGTCGACAGGAGAACTGGGAGGACACCCCGGAAGGGCGTCCGCAGACCGAGCCCTACCAGTGGTGGCGGTTCCGTCAGGACTACTGATCGGGCCGGTCGGCGGCGCCGGCCTCGAGCACCCGCTTCAGCTCGGCCAGATCCTGCGTGGTGGCCCTGCACTCCCGGACGGTTGCCGGCGGCGGCCGTTCGGCGGCGCCGGCAGGCCCACGGATACTGCCGGGTAACCCCCGTTCGGGTGCGTCGTTGAGCCGGTTGTGACCCGCCTCCGTCGTCCGGTTGCCGCATCTCTCACCGCCGCCGTGGCCGCGCTCGCCGGCCTCGTGCTCACTGCCGGTCCCGCAGGCGCCACCGGCGCGGGGCGCTACGTCGCGCTCGGCGACTCGTACGCGTCCGCGCCGCTCGTCCCGGTGCAGACCGGGCAGCCCCTCGGCTGCGCCCGTTCCAACCGCAACTACCCGGCGCTCGTCGCCAAGGGGCTGGGGATCACCGACCTCCACGACGTCAGCTGCGGCGGCGCGACCACCGTGGACATGACCGCGGCCCAGCAGGTGCCGGGCGGGAAGAATGCGCCGCAGCTCGACGCGGTCACCGCCGACGCCACCCTGGTGAGCGTCACGATCGGCGGCAACGACATCGGCTTCGGGTCGATCATCCAGGAGTGCGCCACCCGCTCGCCCCTGAAGCCGACCGGCAGCGCCTGCAAGGACTTCTACAACTCGGGCGGCACGGACCAGCTCGCGGCGCGCATCGAGGCGACGGCGTCGAAGATCGATGCGGTCCTCGACGGGATCGCCGACCGCGCCCCGGACGCGAAGATCGTGCTCGTCGGCTACCCGGCGATCCTGCCCGACACCGGTCCCGGCTGCTTCCCGGTCGTGCCGTTCAGCCCGGGTGACGTGGCGTACCTGCGCAGCACCGAGAAGGCGCTCAACGCGATGCTCGCCGACGAGGCGGGATCGGCGGGTGCGGTCTTCGTCGACACCTACACCCCGTCGATCGGCCACGACGTGTGCACGCTGCCCGGCACCAAGTGGATCGAGGGGCTCGTCCCCACGGCGCCCGCAGCGCCGGTGCACCCGAACGCGCTCGGCACGGCGGGCCAGGCAGCCGCAGTGCTCGACACCTTGGGCAACGGGGCCTGATCAGCGCCCGGCGCCGGCCAGCATCGTCGCCGGCGGCTCGAACTTGAGCTGGCGCGCCATCGTCCGGGTCGCCGCCGACCTCGGCACGAGGCGCAGGAGCAGGTCGCGAGTCCGCGCTCGCGGGCCGCGCAGGCCGAGCATGCGGTTGGCCGAGCGCGCGGCGTCGAGGATCTCGGTGACGCGGGGGACCCGCAGCGCGCTGTAGCGGGCGAGAGCGGACTCCACGTCGGCCGGTCCGGCGCCGGTGAGCACCGTCTGCAGCGCGACGGCGTCCTCGAACGCCTGCCCGCCACCCTGACCCAGGTCCGGGGTCATGGCGTGTGCGGCATCGCCGAGCAGCGCGATCCGGCCGCGATGGAACTCCGTGAGCGGCGTCGCCAGCTGCGCGGTCTCGGTCACGTGCACCGCGTCCGGTGCCGTGCTGGTGATCATCTCCACGATCTGCGGATGCCAGTCGGCGCGGCGGGTGGCCAGCCAGTGCAGGCGCTGCGCGGGATCGGTGGGTGCCGGCCCGACGACGGACTCGCGCCACGTCGCGTACCAGTAGACCCGGCCGTCGGACATGGCCAGCGCACCCGACCGCTCGCCGGTGCGGTGATCGAGGAACTCCCCGAAGACGGAGCCGTCCGGGGTGTGCGGGGCGATGGCCCGCGCGGCGGTCTCACCCGATCCGACGAGGCCGGGATGGCGGGGGAACAGCAGGGCGCGGGCGGCGCTGTAAGCACCGTCAGCGGCGATGACCACGTCGCCGGCGATCGTGGTGACGTCCTCGACGGGGGCATCGGTGAGCACCGCGCCGTCCGGCAGCGCCGAGACGAGCAGGCGGTGCAGCCAGGGACGCGGCACGACGGCGAACGGGGCGCCGGTGCGCGCGACGACCTGGGATTGGTCGGCAGCCAGGAGTGGATGGCCGTGCCGGTCGCGCAGGCCGGTGCTGGTGCCGGGTGGGGTGGCGCGCTCCCGCACGGCGGCGCCGAGCCCGAGCCGGTCGAGTGCGAGGACGGCGTTGGGCAGCAGACCGATGCCGGCGCCCTTCTCGCGCAGCTCGGCCCCGCGCTCGAAGACGGTGACGGCGTGCCCGGCGCGGTGGGCGGCGACGGCGGCCGCGAGGCCGCCGAGTCCGGCTCCGACGATCGTGACGTCCATGGTGGCTCCTCTACAGGTGTAGAGGAAGGCTAGCATGTGCCTCTACGGATGTAGAGGGGGGTGTGATGACCGATCGCCGCACCGAGATCCTCGACGCGGCCCTGTCCGTGCTCGCCGAAGAGGGGATGCGTGCGCTCACCCACCGTGCCGTCGACGCCGCGGCAGGCATCGCGCCGGGCAGTACCTCGTACTACTTCCGCACCCGCTCGTCGCTCGTCGCGGGTTGCATCGATCGACTGGTGGAGATCGACCGCGGGCTCGCCGCGTTGCCGGTGGCACAGTCCGCCGGCGCGGCCGGATTCCTCGATCTCGTCGTCGCCGCGGGCGAGGTGATGGCTGGGCCGGAGCGCACCCGCACGCTCGCCCGCTACGAGCTGAGCGTCGCGGCGATGCACGACGACGGGCTGCGCGCGTTGCTGGGGGAAGGTGGCACCGCGGTCGCGCGGCTGGCCGCTGCCATGCTCGCCGACCTCGGGGCGACCGACCCGGAAGCCTCGGCGAGGCAGGTGCTCGCGGCGTTCGACGGGGTGCTGTTCTCGGCGATGGTGCGGGGCGAGGAACGGGTCGGCGCTACGTTGCGCGCGGTGGTCGGGCCGGTGCTCGCCGCCCAGCCCGGGCTGTCCTGAATCAGGAAGCGATCGCGGCGCCCGGCGCGGGTGCCTCGGTGGCTGCGGCGGTGAGCTGCAACATCAGCCGGTCCTTGGTGCGGGCCGCGGACTCGGCGTCGGGCCCGGCGGGGCGCAGTCGGCGGAGCGCGGTGACGATGGCGCGCTCGTGGTCGGTGTAGGCGGCGGTCGTGCTGTCCGGTGCGTCGGTACCGGTCATGTTCCCTTCCTTCCCGCGGCCGAGGTTTCTCATGCTGCGGTCGGCGGAACTGCGTACTCCTCATAGTGCAGCGCTACTACGCACAGCATTGCATCAATAACCGAGAGTTGCCACCCGATCGTGTGACCTCATCGGGGTCCCAGGGCGGGCCAGCTGAATGACATGCGTGCAACTCGTGACCGTTCCGAGATCTGTGACCCGACCGGGTAGTGATTTCGGGCGGGTCACCGCTCGTCGTAGCCGTCGACCACGCGAGGGGTGAGCGGGAAGTGCACGGGCGTGTCACCGAAGAGCCGCCGACCCGCCGTGGCAGCCGCCGCGCGCACCGCGGCAACGACGGCGTCGGCCGCGTCCGCGGGCACGTGCAGCATCACTTCGTCGTGCTGGAAGAACACCAGCTGCGCCGGGCCGGCCGCCGTCCGCAACGCCGCGCGCAGCTCGGCGAGCAGCACCAACGCCCACTCCGCCGCCGTGCCCTGGACGACGAAGTTGCGGGTGAACCGGCCACGGGCCCGCGCGGCGGCCGGGGTGGCCAGCGCCCCCGCCGGCGGGCAGGTGCGGCCCAGGTGGGACCGCACCAGCCGGCCCGCCTCGCCGTCGCGGGCCGCCCCGTCGACGAACGCCATCGCCGCCGGGTAGCGCAGCCGCAGGCGCGCCACCAGCTCGCCCGCCTCCCCGGACGTGCCGCCGTACATCGCCGAGAGCAGGGCCAGCTTCGCCTTCCCGCGGTCGCCGCCGAACTCGCGCGCGGCCAGCGCCGCGTAGAGGTCGTCCGGGCCCGGGGCCAGGCCGTGCTCGCCGGAGAGGGCGGCCAGCACCCGCGGTTCCAGCTGTGCGGCGTCGGCGACGACGAGCTTCCAGCCCGGATCGGCGCGCACCGCGGCGCGCACGGTCTTCGGGATCTGCAGTGCGCCGCCGCCGCTGCTGGCCCACCGCCCCGTCACCACCCCGCCGACCACGTACTCGGGGCGGAACCGGCCGTCGTGCACCCAGGTGCGCAGCCACGACCAGCCGTGCGCGGCATGCAGCCTGGCCAGCTCCTTGTACGCGAGCAGCGGGCCGACGGCCGGATGATCGATGCGGCGCAGCTCCCATGACCGGGTCGATCCCAGCTCGTGGCCGACCCGGCCGAACGCCCGTATGAGCTCGGCCGGCGAATCCGGGTTCACCGGCCGGCCGAATGCGGTGTTGACCTCCTCGAGGAGGGCGTTGAGCTTGGCCGGTCGGCCGCCGTGGGTGGGGCGCGGGCCCAGCAGGTCGGTGAGCAGCTGGTCGTGGACGTCGGCCCGCCACGGCAGCCCGGCGGCGTGCATCTCGCCGGCGACGAGCGCACCGGCCGACTCGGCCGCCGCGAGCAGCCGCATGCCGGCCGCACCGGCGGCGAGGGTGCGTTGCTGGGCGGCGTGCACGGCGACGATGGCGGCCAGCTCGTCGGTCGGGCCGGTGTCGAACAGCCCGACGGTGGTCTCCGCGGGCGACGGCGGATCGGGCTCCGGTTCGCGACCGGCCAGCCGGGCGCCGGCCGCGGCCAGCCCGTGCGGATCGCCGGCGCGCCCGTCGGCGGCCACCAGCAAGCCTTCGACGAGCTCGACGTCGTGGTTGCGGCCTACCGACACGCCGGCCGTGAGCATGCGCCGATAGCTGTGCTGCCGGGCGAGCACCCAGCGCGGTGCGTGCCGGAGCTCTAGAGCGGCGACCTCGGCGAACGTGACGGTCTCCGCCGGGCCGGCCGGGGTGCCGTCCTCGGCGAGGCGGCGCAGCCGCACCGGGCCGTCCCGGGGGCCGGGATCCAGCGCGATCCTCACGGATGCCACCGGTAGGCGGGCAGCCGCCACAGCAGGCCGCGTTGTGGTCCGCCGCGCAGCTCCTCGGGGCCGGTGCCGACCTCGGCAAGCACGTCGTTGGCGGCCAGCACCCCGGTGGCGGCGGCCCGTTCCATCAGCCCGGTGAGGAACGGGGTGGCGATGTGGTCGCCGGCCAGCCGGACGCCCCGGGCCGCACCGGTGACCTGCAGTCGGTCGTGCGCCGTGCTGGGTGGGAACGCCGGCGCTGTGGCCCCGAACTGCTCGTGGACGTCGAGGACGTGCGCGTCGGCCGTCTCCGGCCAGAGCACGGCGAGCTCGGCGCGCATGCGGGCGGTGGCGGTGGCCGCGTCAGGCGCCGAGGTGGCGTAGGAGTGCAGCTCCAGCACCGAGCCGCCGGTCGCGGCGGCCCACTCCGCGCTCGGGCGTTCCAGCCGGGACTGGACGGCGATCGAGTCGAGCGTCGCCTCCCGGCTGACGGCGGAGAACCCGGCTCGTCGGGGGTCGACGTCGCGGTCGAGCCACAGCCGCGTCACGGCGAAGGGCTCGGCGAGCCGGAGCGCGGCAGCGCGGCGGGCCAGGAGCGGAGCCTCGGCAGCGAGGCCGGGGGAGGCCGCGAGGAGTGCGCGCAGCGCCCCCGGGTCGACGGCGAGGACGATATGGCGTGTGTGGACGGGCTCGCCGCGGGTGCGCACGGCCCAGCGGTGGCCGTCGGCCGGCGCGATCTCGGTGACGGGCGTGCCCGTCTCGATCCGCGCGCCCTGCCGGCGCAGGTGCTCGGCCAGCGGCTCCCAGATCGCGGTGCGGTGGTCGGTGACCGGCACGTCGAAGCCGATGCCCTGCGGGTTCGCGACGAAGTAGTAGTGGAACATCGCGATCAGCTCGGCTGCCGACATGCGGGCGGGATCGGCGAAGAACGAGCGGGCGAACGCCTCGAACAGCATCGCGACGGCCCGGTCCGACAGCTGCAGTGCGTCGAGGAAGGCCGCCGCCGTGACGTGGTCGAACGCGGCGGTGGTGCGTGCCGGGGCGTAGGCGAGCAGCTCGGCGGCCAACCGCTGCCGCGAGCCCAGCAGATCGCGCAGGCCGAGGCTGGGGGAGCACGCGAACAGAGCGAGCAGGTTCCAGGGCGCGCGGGCGGGCAGCCCGTCGAGATCCTCGGCCGGCCACTGCCGGGAGATCACCGGGTAGCTGCCCGCGGGCGCCAGAAAGGCCAGCTCGGGATCGATGCGCCGGAGGATGGCGCGCCAGCAGTGGTAGTGCCGGAAGAACGCGTGGAAGCCGTGCTCGACGACCTGGGTACTGCCGTCGGAGAGCTGGTGCGGCCAGGCGCCCAGCCGCCCGCCGAGCTGCGGCTCGGCCTCGAGGAGCGTGACCGCCACCCCGCGCTCGGCCAGCACCACCGCGGCGCTCACCCCGGCGATGCCGCCACCGACGACGACCGCCTCCGTGCCGGGCGGGGCTTGCCGGGGGAGCGTCGGATCGGCCGCGACGAGCACGCTGCCGGCCGGGGATCGCACCCACCGACCCTACGGGCGGACTCTGACAAGAATGGGGCGGGCCGGGAATGAGCCGGGCCGGTCCACGTTGCACGGGACATGGCCGACGCATCACGACCCGAGTTGGGTCGCTACGGAATCTGGCAGAGTCAGTTCGAGCTCACGCCCGAGATCGCGCAGGAGATCGAACGGGCCGGCTTCGGCACGGTGTGGATCGGAGCTTCGCCACCCGGTGATCTCGAGCTCGTCGAGCAGCTGATCGCCGCCACCGACGCGCTGACGGTCGCGACCGGCATCGTGAACATGTGGGCGACCGACGCCGCCGAGGTCGCGAAGTCCTACCAGCGCGTCGAGGAGCGCCACCCGGGTCGGTTCCTGCTCGGCGTCGGCATCGGCCACCCGGAGGCCACGCAGGAGTACCGCGACCCGTACCGCACGATCGTCGAGTACCTCGACGTGCTCGACGCCGCCGGTGTGCCGGTGCAGCACCGCTCGCTGGCCGCGCTCGGACCGAAGGTGCTGAAGCTGGCCGCCGAGCGGACGGGCGTCGTGCACCCCTACCTCGTCACCCCGGAGTACACGCGTGACGCACGGGCCCGGCTCGGCGCGGACGCGGTGCTCGCCCCCGAGCACAAGGTCGTGCTGGAGACCGACCCGGCGAAGGCCCGCGCGCTCGGCCGCACCCGCGTCGCGATGCCGTACCTGCACCTGACCAACTACATCACCAACCTCAAGCGGCTGGGCTGGAGCGACGCCGACGTCGCCCCGGACGGCAGCGACGCGCTGATCGACGCCCTCGTCGCCCACGGCGACGCCGAGGCGGTGGTGCGGGGGATCACGGCGCACCTGGATGCCGGCGCCGACCACGTCAGCGCGCAGATCGTGGTGGAGCAGGGGGCGAGCATCGTCCCCGGGATCCGCGCACTGGGCGCAGCCCTCCCGAAGTAGCGACGAGGTCCGACCGCGATGAACTACCCGGCCGCCTTCCGGGCTCTGAACGCTGCGGTCTTCACCCGGTTCTGGCAGGTGGTGGAGCAGAAGCGGCGGGTGCCGTTGCGTGAGGTGTCGACGTAGACGCGGTCGCACTCCGATGCCGTGCAGATGCCCAACCGCTCGATGGACGGGTTGCCGACCATCACGGCGAGCCCGGTGGCCATGGGCGCCACCCAGCTGGACGCGGGAGGCGCGTCGGCGGCGTGGAAGTGCAGGTGCCACGGTTCGTCGTCGTGCCGGGAGAGCGTCGGGCGGGCCCCGGTCTCGCGCAGCAGGTCGTTGAGCCGCCCGGCCGCGTCGTCGACGTGCTTCGCGTCGATGTCCTCGATGACGGCGCGCAGCTTCACCGCCAGTGCGGCGATGCGGCGCGCGTCGGCGTCGTCGACGAGCTCGCCGTCGCCGTCGAATCGCATGCCGGTGGTGAGTGCGGCGCCGACGGCGGCGGTGAGCTCGGCACCGTCGAGCGCCGGGACGGGGCGGCCGCCGTGCCATCCGGGCGTCACGGCGTTGACGAGGGCGATCGCGGAGTGCACCACCCCGTTGATGTGACTGTCGAATTCCACTTGACCAGTTACCCATCTCCTCGTACCGTAACTGCCATCATCAAGTATGACAGTGACGGAGGCGATCGTGGGCGCGAGCGTTGCACAGAATTGGCTCGACCGGTGGGATGCCCAGCAGGAGCGCTTCCTGCCCGATCGCGAGGAGCGCTTCCGCGTGGTCGCCGACGTCGTGGCGTGGGCCAATCAAGGGGTCGCGCAGCCGCGGGTGGTCGATCTCGGCGGTGGTCCCGGATCGCTGACGACGAGGCTCGCCGCGTTGCTGCCCGCGGCCCGGATCGTCGGCGTGGACGCCGATCCCCTCCTGCTCTCCCTCGCGGCGGAGTCGGGGGTGACTGCCGTGCGCTCCGACCTGGCCGACCCGCGCTGGCCGGCGGATGTGCCGCTGGAGGGCCCGTGGGACGCCGCGGTGTCGTCGACGGCGCTGCACTGGCTGGAGGTCGCTGATCTCGCCGTGCTCTACCGCACGCTCGCCGAGCGACTCCGCCCCGGCGGTGTGTTCGTCGACGCCGACAACCGCGAGATCGCGCCGGACGCGCTGCGCGGGCTCGGCGCGTTCGTGCGCGAGGCGCGGGCGGCCCGCGCGGGTGTGACCGACAACGAGGACTGGACGAGCTGGTGGGACGCCGTGCTGGCGGATCCGGCGCTGTCGGCGCAGGCCGATGCCCGTTCCGAGGTGTCGATCTGCCATGACGGCAACACCGGCCTGTCCGTCGACGACCACCTGCGCATGCTGCGCGAGGCCGGCTTCTCGGCGGCGTCGACGGCCTGGCAGTTCGGCGACGACTACGTGGTGGTCGCGGTCCGTTAGGGAGTGCGTTCGGCGGAGCGGGGGAGGGTCTGCGGGGCGGACACCCCGCAGTGCATGCACTCCTCTATGCGGATCCGGTCGGAGGGTACGGCCTCGGTGCGCCTGCGCACCGTCACCAGTGCCACGACGGCGGCGAGCACCAGCAGTGCCGCGCAGATGACGATCGCCATCCGGAACCCGGAGTCGAACACACCCGCGTCGGCGTAGGCGGTGCCGGTGATCCCGGCGAGGCCGGGGATGACCGCGACGGAGAGCAGGCCGGCCGCCCGGGCCACCGCGTTGTTGACCCCCGACGCCGAGCCCGCGTAGCGGTCGGGAGCCGCGTCGAGGACGGTCGAGGTGAGCGGCGCGACCGTGGCGGCGAGGCCGAGGCCGAACACCACGACGGCGGGCAGCACGTGGCCGAGCCAGGTGGCGTTCTGGTCGATGCGCAGCAGCAGGAGCAGCCCGGCCGCGCTGATCAGCGGTCCGACGACGAGCTGGAGGCGCGGACCGATCCGGCCGGCGAGGGCCCCGGAGCGGGCCGAGAGCAGCAGCATGATCACGGTGACGGGCAGTATCGCGGTGCCGGCCTCGAGCGGGCTGAACCCGGCGACGGTCTGCAGCTCCAGCACGAGCAGGAAGAACACCACGCCCAGCGCGCCGTAGATGAGCAGCGTGGCGATGTTGATCGCGGTGAACACCTTGTCGGCGAACAGGCTCGGCGGCACCAGTGGGTGCGGCGAGCGTCGCTCCACGACGACGAACGCGGCGAGTGCCAGTACGCCCACCACCAGCGCGACGACGAGATCGACGGCCGCGCCGCGTTCGCCGAGGCCGGTGAGGCCGTAGGTGGTGGCGCCGAGTCCGAGCGTGGCCAGCACGGTGCCGGCGACGTCGAGCCCGGCGGCCGCCTCCGTGTCGCGGCTCTCCGGTACGTGCCGCAGGGCGATCACGACGATGAGTGCCGCGAGCGGGACGTTGATCAGGAAGATCGCCCGCCAGGACCACTCCACCAGCCAGCCGCCGAGGAACGGTCCGATCGCGCCGGCGACGCCGCCGAGTCCGGACCAGGCGCCGATCGCGGCGGCGCGGTCGGCGCCGTGGAAGGACGCCGAGATCAGCGCGAGGCTGCCCGGCGTGAGCAGTGCACCGCCCACGCCCTGCAGTGCCCGTGCCGCGATGAGGGTGCCGATGTCGGGCGCCAGCCCGCAGAGGGCGGACGCGGCCGCGAACCAGATCACGCCGATGAGGAACACGCGCCGCCGGCCGAGGTGATCACCCAGCGAGCCGCCGAGCAGGATCAGGGCAGCGAGCGTGAGCGCGTAGGCGTTCACCGTCCACTGCAGACCCGTGAACCCCGCGCCCAGCTCGCCGCCGATGCGCTCGAGCGCCACGTTGACGACCGTGCTGTCGATCATCACGATGCCGGAGCCGAGGACGGTGGTGGCGAGCACCCACCGTCCGGCCGGGGTGCCCATCCGCAGGGCCGTAGCGTCCGTCACGACCGGAGCCTAGCGGCGGGCTGCGCGCGGGTTTCCGTGCCAGACTGCGGCGATGCGTGCCGGGCGGATGATCGTCACCGCGGTGCTTCTGCTCGCCGCAGGCTGCTCGGCGGCGGCCGAGCCGCCCGCGCCGCCCGCCACGACGGCACCGCCGCGGCCCGATCCCGTGGCGGCCTGCGTGACGCAGCTGACCTACTGGGCAGGCGAGCAGCTGCGCGGCGCCCCCGACCAGGGCTACGACTACCAGCACATGGGGCTGACCGCCGACCAGAACGACGCGCTCGACGCGATCGTCGAGGTGGCGCGGCGGGACGGGCCGGGCGTCGTCGACGGCCTGGTCCGCGACGCGTGCACACGGCTGGCCACCGGTCCGACCTCCGGGCCGTGGGGCTACTGAGCAGAGGGAGCACCCGAGAAGTGATCACGATGTCGGTGACCGACGGGGTCGGGTTGATCGAGCTCGACCGGCAGGAGCGGCGCAACGCGCTCGACGTCGAGCAGTGTCGGCGCATCGCGGAGGCCGTGCCCGCGGTGGTGGCCGACGGGGCGCGGGCGATCGTCGTGACGGGTGCCGGCACGAGCTTCTGTTCCGGTGCGGACTTCGGCGAGGTCTACACCGACGGGTTCCGTGACGCGCTCTACAACGCGCTGCAGACCGTCGCCAACGCCCCGGTGCCCGTCGTCGCCGCCGTGAACGGGCCGGCCATCGGGGCCGGCACTCAGCTCGCCATCGCCGCGGACCTGCGGGTGGGGGCGCCGACGGCGGTGTTCGGGGTGCCGACGGCGCGGATCGGGCTGGCCGTGGATCCGTGGACGATCCGCCGGCTCGCGGAGCTGGCCGGCGGTGGAACTGCCCGGTCGTTGCTGATCGCGTGCGAGCAGGTGCCGGTGGAGCTGGCACACGCCCGCGGGCTCGTCGACCGGCTCGGCGATCGGGAGGTGGCGCTGGCCCTCGCGGCGGACATGGCGACCATGGCGCCGCTGACGCTGCGCTACAACAAGCTCGTGCTCGATCGGGTGGATCTTCCTGTGGGCGACCCGGAGCTGGATGCGGCGTTCGAGGGCTGCTGGGCCAGCTCCGACCTGCGGGAAGGTCAACAGGCGCGGGCCGAGCGGCGGACACCGGTCTTCACCGGGCGCTGACACGCCGTAGGCGAAGTCGATCACCTGAAAGAAAAACCACACAGTGTGAGTAACCTGTTGCACGTCGTAATCAGCTCTCCTGGAGGCGCAACGTGCGTGCGGGTTTCCGCGTCGGTTTGGCCGGCGCGCTGGCTGTCGTGGCCACCGTCGCGGTGGTCGGTGTCGGGTCCGCCGAGGAACGGGCGCCGTACGTGCCGCCGTCCGCGGCGACGGGTGCCCTGGTCGACGGCACCCCGTGCACCGCGTCCGCGCGGGCCTGCGTCGACATCTCCAACGGTCAGGCGTGGCTGCTCGACGCCGGCAAGGTCGTCCGTGGTCCGGTCGGGATCATGAGCGGCGACGACGAGGACCCCACTCCGCTGGGCACGTTCGCGGTGCAGTGGAAGGCCGAGAGCTACATGAGCCGCGAGTACCAGCGCGAGATGCCGTTCTCGGTGTTCTTCGCCGAGGGTGGGATCGCATTCCACGAGGGCAACAAGGAGAACCCGTCCGCCGGCTGCGTCAAGCTGGTCCGCGACGACGCCAAGGCGTGGTTCGACTACCTCAAGGTCGGCGATCAGGTCCAGGTCCACTGATCAGGAACTCGCTCGAACTGAGGGTACCCTAACCGTTCTACGCGATGTAGAATGGTTGCGTGGCGACGCTGGGTGAGTTGGAACGTGCAGTGATGGAGACCCTGTGGTCGGCACCCGGGCCTCTCACCGCCCGTGACGTCCAGGACGCCCTCGACGGCCGCGATCTCGCCACCACCACCGTGCTCACAGTGCTCGGCCGGCTCGAGCGCAAGGGTCTCGTCTCGCGGGAACGGGCCGGGCGGGCGCACCGCTACCGGTCCGTCGCCAGCCGCGAGGACCACGTCGCCGAGCTGATGCTCGATGCGCTCGACGCCGCGCCCGACCGGGGCGCCGCGCTCGCCCGCTTCCTCGGCAACATGCCCGACGAGGAACGCGCGGCACTGCGCGACCTGCTCGACTAGGACGGCGCTGACAAGGTCGGGCCTACTGCGCGACGCCCAGGCGACGCTCCCTACGGCCGGACCTCGTCAGCACCGTCCTACCCGCCCGGCCGCAGCCCGGTCATCGCGCGGGTGGCACCCTGATGGCGACAGCGAGGTCGCGAAGTCGGGAGGTGGCGGGTGGAGCTGACCGCCCTCGTCCTGCTCGTGTTCGGAGTTCTCCTCGCCGAGCCGGTGAGCCGGGGGCTCGCCGTGGCGCACTGGCCGTCCCGCGATCCGGTGGGCGGGTTGCTGCTGTGGCAGGCGGTGGGGCTGGCCGGCGGGCTCTCGCTGCTGGGTTCCGGCCTGGTCTACGGGCTGGCGCCGTTCGGCACCTCGCTGCCCGCTGCGGTCGCCGGGGCAGCCCGGGCCCTGCGCGACGGAGTGCTGCCCGCGTCGTTCGACGTCCTGCACGGCGGCGCGCTGGTCGTCGCGCTCGTGATCGGGCTGCGGCTGGTCGGGGTGCTGGTCACCGTGACCGTCCGCACGCTGCGGGCCAGGGCCCGCCATCGCGATCTCCTCGACCTGCTCGGCACCCCGTGGCCGGCTGCCCCGCACGCCCGCGTGCTCGACCATCCGCTGCCGGTCGCGTACTGCCTGCCCGGGCTGCGGTCGCGCCTGGTGTTGTCGGCAGGGGTGCTCGACACGCTCGATCCCGCCCAGGTCCGCGCCGTACTCGCGCACGAGAACGCGCACCTCAAGGAGCGGCACGATCTCGTGGTGCTGCCGTTCGTGGCATGGGGGGCGACGGCGCCGTTCGTGCGCGGGATGGTCTGCGCGCAGGTCGCTGTCGCCGCTCTCATCGAGATGCGGGCCGACGACGTGGCGGCCAACCGGTCGGCACCCGCCGAACTCACCGCGGCGCTCGGGTCGATGGGGCACGCCACGCCGGCCGCGGCGCTCAGCTCGTTCACCACCGCGCTGGACCGCAGGCTCGCGCGCATCGCCGATCCGCCGCCGCCGCTGCCG
>Ga0307513_10001051_pt1 | contig 40120 bp, 38 predicted proteins | sample 15_EM_MG_FD_202174 | JGI IMG/M metagenome (GOLD analysis project Ga0307513, IMG submission 202174) | Populus trichocarpa ectomycorrhiza microbial communities from riparian zone in the Pacific Northwest, United States - 15_EM | ecosystem: Host-associated > Plants > Roots > Unclassified | place...
CAGGATTCGGCTATGCGTGAGAATCCTACATATTGATACTGTATATAGTAGAAGATATATAAGCGACTTTCTTGAAACCTAGATCATTAGTTCGCCAGACCAGTGAGGCGTGAGACGTGAGACCCGAGAGGGACCAAAAAAGGTGCTGCCGCCCCAGACACTAGGCGACGTCGGAGCAAGCAGCCAATTAGTTGTGATTACACGAGCGGGGATGAGCGGTGGGTCAGAACGCGGAGAAGAGATGATGAGGAGCTATCGCCGCATCAGGAGAAAGAAGAGATGAGAGAAAGAGTCTGGGGTAGTCCAGACGTAGGGAGGGCGCCAGGTTGCGCCAGGACGCAAGGAACGTTGCCAGGTAGCATCTGGAAGCGGGGGATGTGGCGGGGCGTTGCAACGCAAGTTAGGATGCACAGGACGTATGGGACACAGGAGATGCGTCGCTTGCATCAGGACGCAACGCCGACGGATCAGACGCAGGGTCCGTTTTTGCTGATGACGCAACCCCGGCCGATCAGAGGCAAGATCCGTTATTGCTGATGGATGTCAGCAGGGAGCAAAAGAGAGATACCTCAGTGGGTAGATCTTCGCCAGAGTCAGGAAGAATCTCATTGGAATCCGCTCACTTAGGGGTAATGAATACCTTCAACCTGGATGGAAGAGCATGCCCCCTCTCGGAAGGTTGATAATATTCACTTGTTCCACTCATTCAATCATAAAGCCTGATGCGAGGTGTAAATGAACCTGGAAACCTTTTGCGAGTGTTGTTAGCTGTGATCAATTAAGGGGTCTGTTTTGGGTCATTACCGGGACAATAGATGGTTAGTCATCCTATGTTAAGATCCGTTTTCGTCTGAACAGCCTTTACCTGGTGATCAAGTAGTCTGTTATAAGTACAGGCCATCAGGGGCAGGGAGAGTTCCCCAATGCAGACCCCCATGCATCGCTTACCTTGATGTTCTTCGGGAGATTAGGGTGCATCAGCAAAAAAACTCGATTTTGCATCCACACGCATCTGAACGCACCCTGTAGTGGAGTTTGCATCTGGTCAGCATCCTGTGCATCCGATAAATCTAGTTTTAAACTTCAGAAGCCAAAATGGACATGTAAATGTTGTCCGTTAGGGCTGCAAATTCATGTTTGTCTACGTAATTGTTAGATTAATCTTAAAATGAAACGGGTTTTTTGATTACATAACTTCAAAAAAATCGTCCCTCAGAACGCAGCCAGATGATGCAGTGTGCGCTGAAATGCAAATAACGCAAACTGATTTTTTTTGCTGATGTGTCAAATGGACCATCTGGGTCCACTGGGCGGACAGGATGCGGGTTGTATCGCACCCAACGGACTAGAATACAACCATTGTGCTGGGGCACTCGGAAGGCGGGCTGGGCAGACAGGATGCTCCAGGCGGATTTCCTGTGTCCGGACGCAATGCTGCTCGGTCCGGAGTAAACGCTTTTTTTGCTGATCTATTTTTCCAGCCTTATGCACATTTTGAATGGCACGAACCATATGTTGTGAATGTATGCTTTTGCCCTATGCTTTGGGTGAATGCTTTGGGCCTATACTTTGGTCCTATACTTTGGTCCTATACTTTGGCCTATGCGTTGGCCTATGCTTTGGGCCTATGCTTTGGGCCTATGCTGTGGGCCTATTCTTTGGGCCTATGCTTTGGGCCTATGCTTTGGGCCTATCCTTTAGGCCTATCCTTTGGGCCTATCCTTTGGGCCTATCCTTTAGGCCAATGCTTTGGGCCTATGCTTTGGGTCTATGCTTTGGGCATATGCTTTGGGCTTATGCTTTGGGCATATGCTTTGGGCTTATGCTCTGGGCGTATGCTTTAGGCGTATACTTTGAACTTATACTTTGAACCTATGCTTTGGGCCTATGCTTTGGGCATATGGTTTGGGCTTATCCTTTGGGCCTATGCTTTGGGTGTATGCGTTGGGCGTATTATTTGGGCATATCCTTTGAGCCTATGCTTTGGGCGTATGCTTTAGGTGTATGCTTTGGGTGTCTGCTTGCTACCAAGATCGAGCTTCTGGCAACATCTATAAACAGGACCTAATCCTCTGACTGGCAAACTCCTATATCCTTCACCAAACTCTGTGACCAAACCCTCTCTCAAAGTGACTAACCACTACCGGAAAGCAAAAACATGACTATGCCACCAAAATAAGGACCTGCCAGTGTGCAGTTGCAAGGTGTGAGGCTTGATCAGCTGCAAGCTGATGAAGTCGAATTGTGGTGCATTCAAAGCTCGAGACTAATCTGCACAAGGCCAGTGATAGCAAGTCAGTAGTACTACTAGCTGAGAATGCAAGTGAGTCGACCAGGTAGAGAGGAGGAAGTATCGCCAATCCCTGTTTGTATGTGGTACGACCAGGATGATGGATGCAAAGCTATCATAAGTAGCATGACCACCGAAATAGCTGAAGATGCCACGATAATTTCCAAGGTGAAAAATCCTCTTAATCATAGGTTGAAATGTAATAAAATAACACTCTATTACAATCTCACACCTCCTATGAGGAACCCATCATGCCCCACTCTTACTACTCGCATCCTACTGATGCAAGTCATAAAACAAAATCTTATTCAGTTGGAATCCATTACTGCTTTTTCCAAACAAGATAAGGCACTCAACGAACATGATTAGACACTTTTCAAACAAAGAATATCATCACTTGAAAAAAGATTGTACAAGCTTTGGTTGTCATTATGGCCCTATCGAGACATAGGTGGCCAGTTCCTCAGTTCCGATGATGGAGAGAAGTCCATTCCGAATATCACACTCCACCAGCAGAGGAAAATCACCCCAGGGAGCACCCTAGCACATACTGGAGATGTGCAAATAAACAAGAAGTTGAATCAGGACCGAGATGGGAGAACTGCCATCCTCCTTTTGAGACAATTTTATGCATATATCCTACATGTTATTTGGTCTATTCGTTAGTAATTCTTTCTTACAAATCGTGACTCAGCAGGGCAGATTTCACATGAATATTACTTGGTAGTTATAGGTATGTTGGGATTTACACTATGAGATCACTAACTCATAGTATTTCAAATAACTATGCAGTAGTGAGTTATCAGTAAGTCATGATTGGTTGTATGTTTGATAACTCACAATTGTAATATCTCATGATGTAATGATTTTCGTATATGAATCTCATCATGAGTTATGAGTTTCGCCCATATGACCGCTATGGACACATGACTTGTTTTATGAGCTGCTTTTAATTAAAAGTTATTGTACAAATGACTTCGAGAAGTCAGCAGATGGATTTGATATTATGACTCTTTATAGGTAATGAGAGGATGATGACTAATATGAATGAGTCATCAGGGTAAGGGAAGAGTCAAGATCGGGTATAAATAGGGGCTTGCCACTCTAGAAAGACTATCTTCACACTTCCATCTCAGTACTTTCCTGCTTATAAGTTTTATGAATAAACCAGTTCTTTATATTCCTTTAATTACTATTGCCTTTGACTCTTGATTGATCTAGTGCTCAATACAAGCTTATTGAACACAATGCCAACAAGGACTACTTAGTAGTTCTAAAGAATTCATCACTGGCTGATAGGAGAAAAATCTCTACCATGTTTAAGGAAGAGTTCATTATACAGGATAAGTTGTCATCAGCTAATCAAGATACTTTATTATCAGTGTAATACAGATCATGCTCAATCCTGGACAAGCAACATGGATTATTACATTCTTTCAAGTTCTTTTAAAATTACAGTTCCTATACAAAGGTGTTCACAAAAATAGGAAACATCTGACCAAGCAAATTTATCAACATTTTTGCCTAGGGAGTTTCCTTCATTACATATAAGTGCTGGCATGTATACAGCCTATGAAGAAACTATTACTTTGCTAAACATTCATACCAGAGTTAAAGCAAACATCAGCAAAGTTAGAAGTAAAAGGTTTAATGCCCTTTTTGCAAAGGTTGCCTATGCATGTGAGGAATCCGGGTACAATCCTCCAAATCTGAAAGGCACTAATACTTGACAGAGCCTGCCCCTCATTTGACTACAGCATTCTGTGCCTTTATGCGATGCATTACAGATGAAGTTCACTCTCTCATGAGAAGAGCACTAGGGGAACCATCAGTCTCATCAACGAGTTAAGGTATTGTTCGTCAAATGGATAACCAAAGAGGAAAATACCCTGAACTAGGAAAACTATAGTGAAGGGTTAGTACAGTGGTTTTATAAGCTTAGCTTCAGTGGAAAAGGCGTACTTGAAGAGGAGGAACAGTGTAGGAGAGAGCATCATTTGGTATCATCTATTTGCCACCATCCCCTCTCCCCTCTGTTTCTATATTACTTGACCTAGGCTCTTGAATCATGAAGAAACGTGGAGTAAATTTGCTTTCCTTTTGAAGTTCCTATTACCCATCCAAGGCACATCTCAACTGGAAGTGATCAGATAGTACGGAGCTACAGAGTATAGGTCTTGTGGGTTATATAAGGACTTGAGATAGCATCTTTCACTGGTAGATCCTTCAAACCCTCTGCCTTATATCTTCATATATTATATATTCAACAATACAGAGTCTTGTTATATCAGTTACTGAAGCTTGATAAACTGACATATGCAAATGATTGGCTAACTGCAACGACCCTATAGATAGGTAGCTACAGTGGACTAAACTCAAGCCCATATGGTATACCAAGAGGTAACCAGATTGAGGATAGACCAGTATACTTAGGGGGTGTTTGGTGCACCATGATTCTGATTTGAAATCACGATTTGACTTGAAATCATGATTTGAAATCAGGTGGTGTTTGGCACGCCCATTTTGAAATCTGATTGGATACGTGATTCTGATTTGAAATGTTTGTACATGATTTCGGGTTATATTATATCATAATATCTTAAGCACTAGGTTAGACTAAAACAAGATATATTTGATGATTATTATGAGATACTGTTTCTTAACATAGTGTTCATAAAATTGACTAAGTACAATTAAGCCTTTGGAAGATATGAAGCTCGATTCATAGGCACTTTTTTTATATGTAATGAATCCTATAAGCTTAATAACTCCTCTGTATATTGTTGGCCAGGGCCAGGACCAATTTCTTGGAAAAATCACTCCTTATTACTCTCTATCACCTATTTGCCAATTGCCATTGTGGCAAATGTTGACCCCATCGTAGCTGACGATATTATTTCCAATAACGCTGGCAGTTAGAGTGAGTTCTCTATAAGACCTTTTTTCAAAAGAGTCCTGCTACTGCTTTATCTAAATTAGTAGCATAAAGTTAGTACCATAAAGAAACCTTGATTTCAATAGGTACAACAAATGAATAATATCAAATATCTAACATCTTGGAAAGATCTTTTGGCTTGAAAAAATAATATAGTATGATAGGATCATACTTGATTTGACTGCCAGTGGTAACAAGAGGGATATGAATGCTATTCATGATTGTTACTTGTATTATATTATAAAAGGTATATTAGATAGAAATAATTTATGCATAGGTATGAACAAAGAGGTATGAATGTTTAAAAGAATCTACAATTGGGTTTGCTATACAACTTTAATTATATCCTTTACAGATTCTATTTTATTTGTTAAATACATTGTTAAAAATTATTTAGTATTAGGTTATAAAAGTAAAAAATATTAGTCGAAATCATAATCAAATCACAGAGTGTTTGGCGCGTCCCAATCTCAAATCACAATTTTGGGTCAGTCTGATTTAGGTTCTGAAAATCTGATTTGAAAACGCCAAGACCTGATCTCAAATCAGAATCAGGTACGCGCCAAACACCCCCTTAGTATACTAGAGGTAGACATGAGTTGGTACAAGTGTCTACAAAGTGACTTGGTGACATCGGGTTAGCCAGGGTAACCTAGGTAGGCCAAAGTTACCCTACTAGGCAGGGTAACCTTCGGAGAACATGTTTATATAAAGTTAAGGAAACAGAGTAAACATTGCACGGGTCTCCAGAGCAACATTGTAAGTGGTTGCGCCTACTCCCAAACAACGCTTGCCATGGGCCAGGCGGGCCCGTGGGCTTTCATTGGCCCGTGGGCTGGGCCAGGCCGGGCCATGGCCCACAAAAGCCCATGGGCTTGATGGTGGCCCCTGGGGCCCGTGGGCCTTTGTTTGTTTGTGAATTTGTGCCCTAAAGTTAAAACAATAACCGTGAATAGCAGTATTACCAGTTGTAAAAGAGTTAGGGTTTGTGTCAAAGTACTACAAGGGTGTATCATAGCTGTATTAGAAAAGTTTGAAAACAATTGCCATCACAGGAAGGTAACCTGTTTACTCCTATGTTGTGAATTCATCCAGCTGCAGTCAGTCTGTCTCTTCAAAACCAGCAAGGAACAATTTTCGGAATCCTGCTCCAGTGGAGCCTGACGACTTTTATTCTTCCCAAATACCACCTTCCTCTCCTCCAGTGACAAGTTCTCAAAGTCTGAGTACCAGATCCGAGATCTTGCCTGTAGATCCCAGGCTACAAGTAGCATCTGAACTCCATGATGAGATTCACGATCATAGTAGTGTTTCTGTTGATGCTAGCCCCATTCCTGAAGGTAGTAGATTTTCTCTGTTTGATAAATAATATACTATGTATTTAAGTAATATTTCTAAACCAAGATTACAGGAAGACAAGTGAGAAACTCCCATCTCGATTCAAGTATAAGTATTCCTCCAAGTAGTAGTCCAGTTGCTACTAGGGCAACTGCCAGTAGCTATAACTTTCTGCAGGAGAAGCCAAAGGTTCGCAAAAGTCATATTTATGACAAGGGCAATGGTGAAACCATTCTTGTTGATGGAAAACTAAGATGGCAGTGTAATCAATGCACTGATCGGCTAGCTCCAAGGACCTTTGCTGCCTCTTCTACAAGAAATGCAATTGATCATCTTCGCCGGTGTCATCAAATTGGGCCTGAGGGTCAAGTAGCTTCTGGGCCGACCAGTGCACAACTCACAATACAGGCTGCCTTTGGGAATAATGCTCCTAAGATTGAGTTTAATGCAGATATATTTCATAGTATGCTAATCCACTGGGTTACAGCTGCTAGTGTTCCTTTTTCAGTGTGTAATCATCCAGCATTTCGTACTCTTTTGGCCTATCTTGGTACCTGTCGGCCTAATCTTAAGACTATAACAAAGGTAATCCCCCAGTCCGGTCATACCCTACGCCATTGGTTGGATGAATTTCATGACGTTATGTTCAAGGCTATAAAGCAATCATTACAAAGTGCGCTGTGCCGAATTCATTTCAGCTTTGACCTGTGGAGTGGACCAAATATGCGTGCCTATATGGCCATAGTAGCTCACTGGGTTGATCCAAATTTCAAGCTTCATGCAGTCCTTTTGGACTTGCATCGCTTTATTGGTGCTCACACTGGCAAGAACCAGGCAGCATACTTTTGGACAACAATTCAAAAGTATGAAATTGGAAGTAAGATTGGTAAGTTTAACATTGATAATGCTAGTAACAATGACACAGCATTACAGGAAATTTCACAAATTATGCAGTTGCATAATATTCCGCCAATCCATCCAGTTCATAACCGTCTTCGCTGCTTTGGCCATGTAATCAATCTCGTAGTCAAAGGCTTTCTTTGGGGTGAAGACAGAATCGCGATTGTAAATGCGGGAATTGAAGGTCATCATTCCCCTGATGAAGAGCACAGGCAGCTAAGAGAGTGGAGGAAAAAGGGACCGTTAGGTAAGTTGCACAATATAATTACTTATATTCGTCGAACACCACAACGACTTGACCAATTCTCAGCTGCACTACAAAGTACCTATCCCGGTAAGACTATTGTGCTTCCAATTGTTGGAAATTTAACACGGTGGTCGAGTGATTATGAGTCTTTGAAGCGCGCTTTACAAATTAAGGAAGCAATCAGTAGCTTTATTGCTACTGCAATTGGGGTAAACCGGAATGGAGAAAGGGCAGCTAACGATACAGCTTTGATTAATGACGACCTCTCTGACGAGGATTGGAGCACATTAGGCCATATTATGGAAATCCTAGAGCCGTTTGCAGAGTGGAGTACCAGACTGCAGGTTAAGTATAACAATGGATGTATTGCTAACATTCTGCCATTAATGGATGAGCTAAAGGAGATCTTAGAAAATGCTAAAAATACACCAAGATACAATTCCCGTCATATCTTGTCCATGCTATCTAATGCTCTGCGAATTCTTAGCAACTATTATAAAAAGACTGAGGTATGTCCTTCTTATATTGTTGCTGTTGTATTGAATCCAGGTATGAAGATGGAGTATTTTGAGGTGCAATGGGATAACCGCCCTGATGCTATTAATTTAGCAAAAAATATCCTAAATAATATGTGGGTTAACACATATAAAGGCAAATATCCAGCCAGTACAGTATTAACTCAACAGGATAACAGTTCTCTAGGCACTGAACTAGGAAATGCTTGCCCTAGTACCCAACCAAAATATAAATTTCAGACAAGTTTTCAGCGTAAGCGTCAGGTACTAATGGAGTCTGAAGGAATTGCCAAGTTAGCTCAATATTTACAGGAACCCATATCGCAGGATATTGATATGAATCTCATAGAGTATTGGTCTAATATGTTTAACATTCGAGGAATGAGGAATCTTGCTCAAATGGCACTAGAAATTCTAAGTATTCCCGCTATGTCTGCCGAGCCTGAGAGAATCTTTAGTGGAGCGAGAATTACTTTGACTGATAGGCGATGTAGCATGGGAGATGATGCACTAGCTAAGCTGGAATGTACAAAGTCCTGGATTAAGGATAATTTCCTTCCAGTTACCCACCCTGAACTTCAGATGGTTCAGAATTTGCTGGATGCTCTAGTTGCTGATGAGGCTCAAGGTGGAGACTAAATCTTTAGAATCTCATATTAAATTCTGTAATTACACTCTATTGTTGTGCTAGTACCTAGGAGAAATGTATTTACAGAAAATAAAGTCATTATAAAATTCAACAGTACTATTCTAATTAGACCTTATAATTTGCAGCCTTTATCTTATGGTTTGGGTTAAAAGTAACATTTTAGTCAGAATATAATATAAGTTTGCTCTGGCCCGTGGGCCCGTGGGCCGGGCCGGGCTTTTGTGGGCCGGGCCTACAAGTAAGTGGGCTGGGCCAGGCTTTTGTAGGCCAGGCCCAGCCCGGCCCATGGCAAGCGTTGCTCCCAAAGGGAATAAAGGCATAACAGGGTTAAGTTACCCTACCTTGGAAACATGATTCCCCCACCTTGGGGACCCAGTTACCCTACTGAGGTACACCAGTTACCCTACCTTCACCGACAAAGTCATCTGTGGACTTAGGGGAAAGTTATCCCACTATAGTGGGGCTCTTGGATGGTCATAGGGCCGGTTCATATGTGACAAAACGGGCTACTGACGGAGCAGGAGTTGTCCGACCCTCCTGTAACTTTGAGGGGAGATTCCTAACACCCCCCTGCGGCCCCAGCATTGGTACAGCGCGACTGCACTATATGGCTGTATAGTTGCGTGCTTCCTGGTAAAGTGAGATCCATAGGAACGCCACAACACCATATGAGTTGTGGCCGTCCAACCGACCAGAGGCTGTTCGCAGGATATATAAGGGGTGAGAGGGTGACCGCCGCCTAGGGTGCCCTCACGGCAGCCTCCCTTTCGTACCGGGGCAACATCCGCCGCCTCCAGGAGCTCTTCGAGAGGCTCCAAGCAAAGGCCATACCCCTAGGGGTTTCCTTTTCTGTAGCCAAGACAGAACTCAGACACTAGAGGACCCCAAGCCAGAGGAACTCACTGAGATGCCTCTCCCCCATTCAGATCACTACGATGGCCCGGGTACTGGTTTACGCCCGCCCTGGACTCATCCGCCCACTTCTCGCACAGACCGGCCCTCGCCCAGGGGACCTTCGCCCTCCTCAGACGGCTCACCCCTCCCAGGGCAGGCCTAGCCCCGTACCTATGCCATCGGCTCGCAACTTCCTTAGTTGCCCTAATCTTACTGTACGGGGCAGACCTCTTCACACCCAGCGCGGGATCCATAGCGCGACTCAACACCTTTTGGCACAAAGTCCAGAGATGGACGACGAACTGCTTCTCAACCACGCCCACCGGGATCCTCGCGGTGGAATCCTGCCTTCTCCCTATCCCCCTCCTGATCTCCCAGCGGCAAAGGCTATCTAGGATGCCTATGATAAATTCTCACCTGGTCACCCCGACCCCTGCCGTCCCCCCGCGGTTCTTAATGGATAACACCTATGCCGCCCTGAAGAAAAGGGTGAGGGAAACCCTCCTCAAGGAGTGGCCTCGACTTTTCCCGACGCCAGGATACTACCATCACCCTCCCGCCTTGAACCCGCGATCCTTTATGGGCTTGAATAAGTTCATAGCCACCTGGATCCATCAGATGAGAGCCGGTAAAAGCTACCTGGCCGCCAACCCAACATGGAGGTCACCCGATGCCGACACCTCCTGCCCCCGCTGTGGGCTAGAACCAGAAACGTTTGAGCACGCCATCCTACTCTGCCCCTCCAGACAGGGCACTCGCTCACGCCTCCTCCACAGCGTCACGAGCGTTGGTCCGGATACTCCTCTCTGGACCACTCTCCCCCTTCTCAAAAGGCTCGCCACCTTCATCGGCGCTACCTCTACCGGATTCCCCCCAACGATGTTTCCGCCAGATACCCCCCACTCTTCCCCTCCGATACCGCTCTCACCCTTAGCAATACCCCCCCCCCGGCGTTTCATGTTTTTCGTTGGCTGAAGTATAGGGCTTGTTAAGATTTTCTTTCCTACAAACAGCATGTTAGCTTTCCTTAGTAATACGGCTCGTAGTGAGTTTGTGCTTTCCTGTTCTATGAGGCCAGGGGCCTGGCAGAGGAGAAACCTTTGCAGTAGTGGATAATTTATTGGTGCCGTGACTTTCCTTTGTTATATGTTTTATGCTTCATAGGTTTTGTTCTCTCCATAGCTAGTGCTGCATGAGGCTTTTCGTACCTTAAAACAATGAACGCATGATTACGAAAAAAATGACCACCTCCTAGGGCACAAACAATCTCTCCTCCACCTCCGGCGATTGAAATCTCAACACCACGGGAAATCAGCGTCACTATCCCCACCCACCTCGCTTCTCCCACGATGGCTACTGCCTAGGGGTTGACGTTAAGCCACCTTTTCTTCTCTTCTGGGGCACGTGGGCCCCCCTCCTTGGGGTTCTTGTTCCCATTTGTCATTGACTCCCGCTCATAATGTTCGGTTCTCCCCCCTTACCCCGCACTTCCTTTGCATCTCACTTAGGTTTTTGCAAGGTTGGAAAGCTTCTCGCTTCATTCACGGTCGGCGTTACGGTGTCGGACTCTCAGTCGAAGTAGGCCTCAGCTTGCTGGGCTTGTACCTCTGGTAGGGAAAGCCTCGGTTAGTAACCTCACGGTCTCGCCCCGGTCTCGTTGTCGTCCCAAAAGCCCTTGCGAGGGCCCGTTTGTCGGTTGTGGCTAGCCCGCTCGCGATGCTTCCTCCTCCCCCCTCTCAGTTCTGTCCGCTGGCACTGTACTGCCCCTTTAGCCAGCACCTTACTGCTGAAACTCCTCCCCGGCTGGCACCCTACTGCTTCTCATCATCAGCTGGCATCCCCTCTGCCCGGTGGCTCCGCTCGCCTACCGTCCCCCTCCGATCGGTTGACCCTTCCTCGGTTATGCCTAGTCGTGGTATAGCACTGCCTCCGTGGCTATTGTCCAACGCATTGGATCGATGTAATGCCCTGCCCGACCATACATCATGGTTTTGGTGGGCCCTCAAGTTTTGAGTTTTCTTATGTCGTCGGTCATCTATCCTCTCCCCGTGATCACCGTTTGTGGCCGCTGAGATCTTTTCTTTTGTTTTGGTGCGCCTGCGGAAGGGTTTGGGTCTCTCTACCTGTACATTTCTATGTATTATTTCCTTACGTGTCTGGGGTTTTTATCTTAGGTGTTAGGCGAGGGGGACTTTTCCTATAGACTCGTGGTGTTTGATTGATTTTTCCCATAAACAGGTGAAGCGGGCAGTTGGGAATGATTTATAGGTTTTGTTTTTGCCATAGCTAGCGCTGCATGCAGTTTTTTGTACCTTAAAACAATGAATACACGATTACAAAAAAAAAAGAAAAAAAGACCGCCTCCTGGGGCGCCACCTGAATAACACCTGGAAACCACCTACGTGCATACTTTGCTCTCTGGGTAGTAGTATGGTTAACAGTAGAGGGCTTGGGGCTGACCAGGGAAGCTGCAAGGCTTCTAGGACAACCACCTCAATGCCAGTCCCAGGCTACCCCATGAACTGTAGCATTACCATGGGTTATTAGTGGACTCTAGAGGTGTGAGTCTTGTCACGATTTAAGAAGGTCCCGCATGGTTGGCTGTCGGTAGCGCCCATGCTGTCAATCGGCAGGAGAATTCTTATCGTAGGAGCATGCAGTCAGGTTTAGAAGCTTAGTATAGCCAAGTAGATTTGCCGATCGACTGCGTAGCTTGTATAGACGAAACCACCGCTGGGCCAGTGAGTCCCAATGGATATCATCTCTACGTTGGGTATGTCGGTTGGCCACTGACATACTACCGATAGGAAAGAGTTTTCGCTCATGCAGCTGTAGTTGGAGAGACATCACAGGAAGCACTTCCTATTTGTGGAGATAGTTAATATCTGAGCGGTCTGACTGCCTCTGAGTGTTAGCTCACTCCAGGCAGGTGAGTTGGACAGCCCTGAGCTGAGCAGGGTGCTCGCGAAAGGTCAGAAAGGTTGACGGGTGTCGTCTGGCTTTGCACTATTCTGCTTAACTAAAGCGAGAGACACCCTATTCTGATAACCAACGATCCTCAAGAGAACTTATTGAGTGAAGCTTTCAGGCTTAACGATATTAAGTTTTACCACTTGATTCTACTTTAAATTATCTTTATCTTTATTTTGATCCTTACTTCTACTTTGAGTCTTCAGTGCGGTCGCAATCTTAGGATCCGTCTTCCTACAGAGTGCCCCTGTTACACTAACCAAAAGTAATCGAAAGAATATTGAAGGTAGAATACCTTCAAAAAACTATTGGGGCACGAGAAAGCCAAGCAAAGGTACCCCCATCTACATTTGTGGCAACACCCCTCAAGGCCTAGGGGCCATGGGGTTGGGCACTGGCACTGTGGGAGGGGTTCACAGGCATCGGAGACAAGGGGCTGGGGTGGTACTATGTTTGTGTCCCAAATCCTTGTCTCTAGAAATAACCTGTTACTGACTGCTTGTCATAATACCTAGTCTCAAGGGCGGGGAAATGTTTACACTCTGTGTGATAAATGAAGTCTGTTGTTGGTTCGCAATGGACTACATAAAATATGTGAATTTTGCCAAGAGATGCGGCAAGCAAGATGGCGAGCCTTGTGGGATGAAAACTATTCAGAACGATATCAGCACCAAGTATGTCACAATGGCCAGCCCCGCAAGAATGATCAATTCACAGGATAAATGCCTCTAGCCACCATGTGAGTATCATCAAGACCTGCATGCATCAAAATTTCGAACCAACTGTCAGGGTTCAAATAAGGATAGTTCTGGCTGTTGTGTAGTCGACCCTTGGCTTTTTTATTCTTTTCATATCCTTTGTCACAGGCTTGTAGCATTCGGTAGTGGGGTTCATGGTGAAGATTTACAATTGGGAGGTTTTCCTACGCCTAACACAACTCAAAATCACTTCTCTAATATGACTGGTGATTTTTTTGATTGTGTGGACAATTTTGCTTCTCAACTGTAATTGTCAACTCCAGGGCATGTTGGCCCTTCCCACTCAAATCAGTAGCAACAAGATACTTTCGCAGCCTCTTATTACCTTCCTCTGCCTCCTTGACTATCAACTCATATTCTCTACGCAGAATTGTCTTAACGACACATTGAACCTCCGGTGTAGATGTAATAGTAGAGAAGATCATCTCCATTCATCGAGCACGATGCAGATCGCAGGCGTTTGCTTCTGTATCCAGGAGCATTGGCGTAGCGCTGTGCAACCGTAGGTCGAAATCTTTAGAATGATGCACACCTGATCGTTTATTTTTTGTAGGAGATGTTGCTCCAGGGACGCTACACCATATGTAATTGATAGACGCAGGAGGGAGCGAACACTATACCTAGCACTCGTAGCCTTCCCTATCGCAACGGTCAGAGTCACCCCTAGAATGTAGGCAGGAGTACATACTTTCTTCCTCCGTAGCAGCCAGTAAACTCACACTTGTCCTCCGCCCACCTATAGCCCCCTTCCTGGCGTCTATTCCACCTCCTTTCCTTTTTCTCTTACTTCCGCCCCCATCGGAATCACCCACAATCCTGATCATAATTTGACCCTACCTCCACCATTCTCTACTATCTCCTCCGTTCTCGCAGTGCTAGGGCTAGAACCATCTCCGAGCGTAGTTGCATTCCCTTTCCTCTTCTCTTACTACCTCACAAGCGAATTTGATCTAATGCTTTCCTCGGCACTACTAGTCTCGTCTTCATCAGAAGAATCAATCATCGCACGTTTGTCAACATTACCCAAGTCCCTCTACAATCTCATTTATCCTCTGCTCGTCAATCACGCCCTAGTCCCAGCGCGGATATGCTTCCACTCAAAAGTGGTAATTGGCCTACGCCCTGGCAACATTCGCAAAACTCCTCCTGATCTCGCAAGTGCATCATCTGAGAGAGCGGTATAGGCATGTTCTTAATCCTGCACATGAGCATGTTCTTCGCACTGTCGGCATGGGTAGCAGTCATTTCCTTGCTGTTGCTATCGCGGGGTTTACCCCTCTTCCACTTTTTGACAGTCTTGATGATACCCTTGCGGAGGTCAGTTTCCTTGTTTAGTTGTTTCACTATAATATCCATGTTAGCCATACCATGGCACTCATTGGTAGGGGAAGGGAGATTAAAGAGAAAGAAGAAGAAAAGTGAAGATCTTGCATTCTTGTTCACGCAAGTAGTCTTTGTTAAGCTCTACCTAGATCTTCTCCTTCAGGTCTCATTCCTCTTCGGCGAGCAGGGCGTTCTAGATTTCAAAGTCGTCGTGGAAGAGCCATCTAGTCAACAGGCGATCTCGGATTAAATTACTTCCTCCACGATGGTTGAGTGTTGGTCATCTTGGGCCTTTTGGACGCCCTGTAGTGTGGGGGGGTCTGTGATGTCGAGTAGTGTTCTGGTGAGTGAGGAGATCAGGAGTGGCGAAGGGGCGGGGAGTTCTGGGATTACCATGCCCTCTGCATCCAGTTGCCGTGTCTTGGCTTTTCCGGATAGGCAAAAATCAATGTCAGTTAATCCGAGTGATATATTGTGCTGTAACAAATTCCACATCCATCAGGATCCAACACTCATGATACGAATACTCCTACTTGCACGTTTCAGTTAAAATGCACCTTATACTCAGATACCATGTTCAGTCCATGAATGGTATTTTGGAGGGGTGGGTACTGGGCTCACAGGCCATACGCACATGTAGTGGTATATCATATATGTTAAAAGAGAAGAAATTTTGTGCACACTTTTTTGATAAGAAGTGGTGAATTTTGATTTTCCAAGGTTCTAACTGGCTAAGCTCGAATATTTGGTCACTGAGCTTGTTGCCAATAACTCCCCCAGTGTTCACGGATTATATCCATGCGACTAGATAAAACCTCTCTTCTCCCGCATTTCCCTCTCCCACCTCCCCACCATCAATCCATCCACATAATCCGAATCATCATCAAACAACCACCCACTCCTTATTTTTCCCCTTTCATTACGTTCTCAAAGCTCTTTTGTTTGTCAAGCCAATTTCACGGTTTTTTCTTTTCTTTCTCACATCACGGTTACTAACAGACTTGATTCTTCGTCCAGCCACATTTGCAGTATCACACAATGGCCTGGACCACGGTCTTTACCGGGGCGGTCCCGACGCTCATGAAAATCGTCGATGATCGCTTTACCCAGTATCAAGAGAAATTAGAGGCTAGGAAGAAGGGGAAAGAGATAGCTGGGGGCGGGGCTGGGGAGGGGGTGTGTGTGTATGTGAAGTACGCCCCATGCTAGCGGGGGTGGGGGGAGGTTTAGGAATGGAAATAGTCTTGAGATTCGGGAACAGATAATTCAGAATGGTAGGTTTGTCCTATTTTTATTCTACTCGCACCCTATGTTGCTCCTAATATATTTTGTTCTTTCTGGGCTGACTTGAGCTTTGAGGACGTAGCAAAATTGTTCAACTCGCCGGCGCTGTCAATTGCCCTGAACATTTTGCAGATCACGCCTAACGATGGTTGACCTTATCCGTTACGCACTACTTCAACAGAGGTCGCGAAGCACAACCCGTCGTCACCTGTTGTCTATACATTGTCTGTCATCTCGAAAAGAGTTCCCACATGCTCATTGACCTCTCAGACATTCGAGTTTTCCGCTCGAAGCCGACGGGCTTCTTTCTGCTAACAGCGCTCCAGGTGAATGTCTTCTCACTCACCCAAACCTACTTTCAACTTGTTCAAATCCTCGATGTCCGTTTACCACACATAGATCCCACAGTCTAGGTCTACCGCTTCGCAAAGCATCCCCACCTCGGCTGCGAACAGACTAAGGTCCCCAACGACGCCCTCCGTCTCATTCAGCCTTTGTCCCGTGATTGGACGGCCCAAGGCCGTCAGCCATTGAGTATTTGTGGCGCCGCATTGATCCTCGCAGCCCGCATGAACAATTTCTGCCGTTCTGTTAGGAAGGTTGTTTACATTATTAAAGTAGCAGACTTGACTATCCTGAAGCGGCTGGATGAATTCAAGGATACCAAGCGTAGAGACTTGATCATTGAAGAATTTAGAAATATATGGTTGGAGCAAGCGCACGACCCACCTAGCTATGGACTGAAGGCCTCAAAGTGGCGCAAGAGGGTCAGGGACTTTAATGATGATGGAGAAGTCATCGAGGATCCACAGGATATCACTATTGTCGCTGCTCATGTAGATCTAAGTGCAGCTCCCGGTGCCCCAACACTACTTACCTCCTCGACCCCTCCGACTGGACGTAGACGGCTTCGTAATCCCAGAACCCCACCCCTTCGCCACTCTCGATCTCCTCACTCCCCAGAACACTAATCGACATCACAGACCCCCCCACACCGCAAGGTGTCGAAAAGGCCCACGATGACCAACACTCCGCCATCGCGGAGGAAGTAATTTAATCCGAGATCGCCTCTCGACTAGATGGCTCTGCCACGACGACTTTGAAGTCTAGAACGCCCTGCTCGCCGAAGAGGAATGAGACCTGAAGGAGAAGATCTGGGTGGAGCTTAACAAAGACTACTTGCGTGAACAAGAATGCAAGATCTTCACTTTTCTTCTTCTTTCTCTTTAATCTCCCTTCCCCTCCCAATGAGTGCCATGGTATGGCTAACATGGATATTATAGTGAAACAACCAAACAAGGAAACTGAACTCCGCAATGGTATCATCAAGACTGCCAAAAAGCGGAAGAGGAATAAGCCCCGCGATAACAACAGCAAGGAAATGACTGCTACCTCTGCCAACTGTGCGAAGAACATGCTCATGTGCAGGAGTTATTCCAAGAAAATCAATTATAAAGCGATCGAGGGGCTTTTCGAGGATGATTAAGTGAGAGAGGGGGTGGTAGATAATCTCCTTCTTTTTTGGTGGTTTCTAATTTAGACTGTCAGTGTGCATATATCTAGGTGGGTGCATTATAGAGATTAGGCGCTTGTTACAGTTCTTAGTGGGAGATCAGAGCATAGTGGTGGAAATGTCTGTGTTCATACGGGATCACTCGGGAGGACAGTTTTCCTGGGTATTGAAAAACGGTTCAATTGTCAAGCCGTATACCGGAAACATGTGTGTACATGAGATCCATAGGAACTTCATTAAATCTCAGAGGGCCAGGAAGGCCTCCTATTTATACAGCGAAACAGCAACATATATCCGCAGTAGGAAAGATAATAAGGAACCAATTTGGAAGACCAGAGAAAAACAAGTGAGAACAAAATTACATAACCAGTCGACAGATTGGGCGGTAACATGAGGGGAAAAACCAAATGCAGTAAGTCCAGCTTGAAAAGTAAAAGGCTGGAACCAAGGTCTAATGACCGACTTTGTCGTACTCTAATATGTAGACAGTACATATCCGAAAGCCTAATTCCAACACCCCCACTCTTTCGATATGCCAATAGTAGAGTAACAAAAGAAAGGAAACAAAAAATGGCAGCCTCATTAAAACCCATAAAAACCTCTTTGAGGAAAAACTTGGGGAAAGAGTGCTCCATATACCGGATGAACAACTGGAAGTTTAAGACTTCCTTAATCCCATGGCCATCATGTGTCTGTAGTGCAGTTCTCGTGGAAGTGCCTTTGTAAAAATGTCCGCGGTCATGTGTGGGGTAGATATGTACTGCAAGCGAATGAGATTTTTCTGATAGGCTTGCCGGATGAAATGATAACAAATATCAATATGTTTGGTCCGTTGATGAAAGCGCGGGTTCTCTATAAGAGCAATAGCTCCCTGGTTGTCACCATAAAGGAGACAAGGATTAGGCTCAGGTGCCTTAGTGCATAGTGGATCTTCTCCGCCTGGTGTGATATCTTTGAATAGTCTTGTAATCCAGATAGCTTCTTTAGAGACCTCGCAAGAACCTATGTACTCAGCTTCGGTTGTGGACAAGGCAACTGTTGAGGACTTTTGAGACTTCCAAGAAACAGCAGTACTGAACAGAGTGAAAACATAGCCATAGGTTGACTTGCGGTCAGCCTTGTCCCCAGCCCAGTCAGAATCTGTGTACCCAATTGGCCACTCGATAATGGATGCAGCTGACTTGCTAGTCGGATCCTGGTGAGAACGCTGGTGCTGTACGTAGGACTTCTTTGTCAGAAAGTGAAGTGCATAGTCCTTTGTTGATTGTAAGTACCTGAGGACTCGCTTTCCTGCCTGGATAGACTCTGCTGTTGGCTGGGAGTTGAACTGTCCCAATGTTGATGCTGGGTAGGCCAGGTCTGGCCGCGTGGCTATCATAAGCCATTGGAAGGATCCGACAAGAGACTGATAGTCAGTGGTAGACATTAAAGCATTTATTGAATGGTTACTCAAAGAAACCTCATCTGACTCGGAGGTATTGGGATAGAGCGACCGATACAAGAAGGTATTCTTCTCAAGTCGAGTTGATACTCCCTTGCAGTATTCCATGCAATGCTTTTTGAGCAAGTCACGAATAAAGGACTGTTGGTGAATAGCGGTATGACTCTCGCAGCGTTCAATCTCAATCCCAAGATACCGCTTCGCAGGCCCCAGGTCCGACATTCGGTAATGTCTTTTCAACTCGTTCTTCATTTTCTCAATAACAGAGTAACTAGGCGCAGTAAGCAGTATATCGTCCACATAAAGTAACATAAGGAGTTTGGAAGTTGGAGAGTAGTACAGATTTGTATCAGAATCAGACTAAAGCATTGTTTGTCTGTGAAGAAACATATCAATATCTTGATACCAAAGCCGTGGGGCTTGCTTCAAGCCATATAAGGCTTTTCTCAATTTACAGACTTGCTTCTGTAGTGCAAACGGTTCAGAACAGGTAGGGCTTAGCCACTCAACGCCTTCTGGAGCTTCCATGTACAGCTCTTCGGTCACTGGAGGATTAACGAATGCAGTAACCACATCCATTTGCTCAATTGGCCAACTATTGTAGGCGGCATTGGCAATCAATAGACGAAAACTAACCAGTTTGGCAACTGGAGCAAAGTTATGATCAAAGTCAACACCTTCTACCTGTTGGTAGCCTTTGATAACAAGTCGTGCCTTGTATCGCATAGTGCAATCGGGATTTACTTTCAATTTGTAAACCCACCGGCAACCTAGAATAGACTTGTTTGACGGGACAGTTGAGCGATCAACTTGAACATACTCCCAAGTTCCATTCTCCATAAGAGAGGAATACTCAGACCGCATTGCGGATCTCCAGTGCTCACTATATGTATGTTCTAATGCATCCCGGTAGCTAGGCGGTTCGCGAACAACTTCTTTAGACTGAGCAGCTTTAGCTTGCAAGATCGGCAGAGCGATACAATTGCGAAGCGATCGACGGAGGTTCTGTCGCTTGGTAGCAGCCAGCGAGGGTGAACTAGGTTCAGCAGGTAGTGCGTCTGGGATAAGATCATGACCAGAAGAATCTGCAATTGCTGGCACAGAGTACTCTGCTGGTTCCTCAACCGGAACTGGTACTAACTCATAAGAAACATCTCCATCACTACCGGTATCGTGAGAGGCATCAGATATCAAGTCATCTGGAAAGCAAGAAGAAAATATCTCTGACCGCTTATCGGTTCCAGAATTACCTGGGACCTGTGCACCCAATATAGTAGACTCATGAAAGACAACATCAGAGGAGTGAACAAGGGACTTACGGCTTCTATCCCATAGCTTCCAGATTGTACTAGTTGAGCTATGAACATAGCCGATCATAATACACTCACGAGACTTGGAAGAGAATTTCCCTACTCTTTGCTCCTTTGGAATGAGCCGATACGCAGTACAGCCAAACCGGCCCAGATGGTCCAGAACTGGCTTCTTCTGCCACAATACCTCAAAGGGAGTCATGCCATTCAACGTTTGTGAAGGGGATCGGGCATGAAGGTAGGCAGCTGTACTAACTGCCTCTGCCCAGAATTCCATCTCAGGTTGGGAGTCAAGGAGCATTGATCGGGCTTTGGTTGCTAGGGTACATATCATCCGCTCGCTGACCCCATTCTTATGCTGACTGTAGGGAGGCGAAGGCTCAAAGCTAATTCCTGATACTCTTAGAATACCTCTCATCAGGCTGTTATGGTATTCCCCTCTGGCGTTATCACAGCGAAAGCGGGAAAACTTAACTGTAGGAAGCATTGCTTCCACTCTTGCCAGAAACTCTTGAAAGACTGAGACGATCTCCGTAGCTGTCTTTGTATGCAGGAAATAGGTAAAGGCCAAGCGCGAGTAGTCATCAATATAGACTATGAAATAGCGCTTGCCAGAATGCAAAGGGGGATTGATCGGACCACATAGATCAGAGTGGATCAATTCGAAGAGATGTGTAGTTCGGGCAACTGGTTTCCGGATAATCCTTCGTTGCTGTTTGGACTCAACACATGCTTTACAAAATCCCAGGTCAGGATTGTTCCTCAGAAGAGCAGTAGAAAGATCAAGTATCTTTATAATATCAGCCTTGTTCAGGTGTCCCAAGCGGAGGTGCAATAGCTCTAGTAGCTCTTCAGCCTTCTGAGTTGTCCGCTTAGTACTCATAGTGCTTGTGGCAGTATTGGCTTGGTAGCTCTGGTGGATGGTAGGAGTTGGCACTATGGTAGTGCGCTTGGATAGGTGAAAGCTATAGAGGCCATTTCGCTCCTGCAAGTGCAGAGAGGCCTCGGGTCTGTTATCACTTCGCCTAGTGATGACGCATCCGTGATGGTCAAGGAAATATGGCAATACTGAGTGAGCTTATTAATCGACAGCAGGGAGAAGCGGAGTTGAGGGGCGAAGAGCCCTTCCATCTCCAGATAGAACCCTTGGACCGTAAGTGCAATTCTGCCTTTGAGACTTGTTGGAACTCGGGCTGAATTCCCTAGCTGGATCTCGGTTGATACAGCGAGTCTTTTTAGAGATCTCGGGATAAATGCAGACTTCTGATTCGTGAAGTGGTCTGAGGCACCAGAGTCAAGAACCCAGGCCCAGCGGTTTAGATCAGATTGGGTATATGAGATAAGAGCTTGAACCACAGTAGCTACGGAAGCATTGTGACCTTCGAGTTCACTACTCGGTACACTCCGGGAATTGCGGTGGTTCTTTCGAAAGTCTGGTCTAATCCTTTCTGCATTCTTTTTCAGATTACAGGAATCAATCTGATGACCCTTCTTGGTGCAGTAGAAGCATGTAACATTTTGGCTACTCTTTGAGTTTTGCCAAGAGGATTGGTACCGGTTCTGTCTTATTGACTTTGGGTTTCGATTGCGTATACGACGGTGTAATGATGAGTTTGCATTTGCAGCAGTTGTAACAAGCGCATTACTTGCTGTAAGTGTTGAGCTAGTATTCACACTAGCGCCAACCTCTCCCTTACGTGACTCCATTGCTCGGTCGGCCTCCAAGGTAGTTGAGATAACATAGTCGACAGATCTGGCCTCCGAAGATTTATCGTGAGTAATTATACTCACCATACTGTCAAAGGTGGACAGAAGAGTGGTAAGTATATGAGTAATAAATTCATCATCAGAGATCTCTTGTTCAGAGTTTTGAAGTTCGGTACAGCATTCGAGAAGCTTATGGATATATTCGGTAATACTGTCGGTCGGACGAAGGGTATTGAACTCCCGCTTGATCATCAGTCTTCCGGAACGAGTGTTTACTCTATCAAGCTTTTCGGTAAGTGCCGCCCACATCTCTGTCGGATTTCTCTTTCCTTTAATAAAGCCTTTTACTGACGAATGGCAAGCAGCATTTATCATTGCTGCTGCTTTCCCTAGTCGCTTGCGATAGTGAGCATGGTCTCCACTATTGGCTTCAGGCTCTTCTTCCATGCCCATAACGATTTCCAAGGAGTCTTCTGCTTGGAGAAAGAACTCCATATCCCGGCTCCACTGGTGCCAGTTCTTCGCAGTGAGTTTTCGGGTTTCTCCATATTTACATTTGTAAATATCCCCCTCGGCAGCCGTAGGCACCGCATTGCTGTACATCAAACAGTCCTTGAAAGAAAAGGGAAGAGGCGGACAAAAGAAGACCGAGAGAGGATAGACTCGGAGGAAGATAGTGAAAAGGCTTGATTGGGTTAGATGGCTAACCCGGGCTCATAACCTATTGAAAAACGGTTCCATTGTCAAGCCGTATACTGGAAACATGTGTGTACAAGAGATCCATAGGAACTTCATTTAATCTCAGAGGGCCAGGAAGGCCTCCTATTTATACAGCGAAACAGCAACATATATCCGCAGTAGGAAAGATAATAAGGAACCAATTTGGAAGACAGGAGAAAAACAAGTGAGAACAAACTTACATAGCCAGTCGACAGATTTGGCGGTAACATGAGGGGAAAAACCAAATGCAGTAAGTCCAGCTTGAAAAGTAAAAGGCTGGAACCAAGGTCTAATGACCGACTTTGTCGTACTCTAATATGTAGACAGTACATATCCGAAAGCCTAATTCCAACACTGGGATGTACTTTTAGCTGAGATTCAGCGCGTGTTTAGTTTTTAAGCTTATTTAGGTTGTTAGGTTTTTCTTTATTGTTTCGCTAGGCCGCAGAAAATTGCCCAGTCTCACATTTTCTATCCCACTTGTGTCCCCGAGTCGAGAATTGGCACTTGTTTACGTTTTCTATAGGCTTGCTGTAGCTATTCCGGGGTGATGGGCCAATACTTGACACGGAGGTAGTATACTAATAAATCAAACACAAGGAAAACTAAAGAAAGATTCAAGGGGGAGGTAAAAATTGAACTTATGATCTTCAATAAAAAATAACTTTCTTTTTTTGCCCGTGCTCGAACCGGGGACTACCAGTATGGTAGACTGGTGTACTAACCAACTACACCACTAAAGCATAAATGTATGGCTCTCGTCCTCATACCTCAACAGATCTCCGACTGCAAAGCCCGCTGCCACCATGCAGAGCTGCTTGGCTGCCGTTCATAGGTAAAGCCTTCAAGGGCCCCGATTGAACGCCACGGTCGAGTGTTGGAGTTGCCCTTCCTGGCCTCCTGGAAGATTTTGTAATTTGGCCATAGGGGTGTACTGATGGGGTCGCTTCTCTATGCGCGCTTACCACCATACCACCATACCGGGATCTAAGAGAGACAATCTTGGAAGTCTTAAAATAAGGTCTAATTATTGGAGCTTTGATGATACTACGCTCATGTAATTGTATCCAGTAAGCTACTTCCGTCTAATTATTTGGCCGAGCTGTTTTCTTTTGTGCGACTATCCTGGGTTGCTGTCATCTCTGTCGTCCAGTCTTTTGTGTTGCCCGATATCCCATCAGCGCAGTCCCTGTTGCTTACTAAGCCTGCAGATCAGACATCGCCCAGAAACCGAATCTGAGGTGGAACGAATTTGAGGGTTCGGTGATAATACCGTAGAATCTCGTTAAATTGGGTATCCGGGATCGGACACCTGGAACTCGCAATCTTCCACAAAACACCACGAAAAGGAATAGTGTTTTCCAGAAAGGGTATAGCCTAGTGAGGTTGGGTTTGTTGGATCTCATTAACTGGTATTCGTTATCCCACTAACCTACTCTGCTAAGCCTATTGTTCTTTGGCACGGCTATCCCTCTGAGATCTCAGATGCCCAATTTGAAGAGTTTTTGCGGTAGCGTTGTTCAGTCGGCACGGACCCAGGGTTGGTTCTAAGGGTTACCCGGTTTGTGGTTTTGTCCGTTTGAATGCAGCTTTCTGTTGCCACTTTGCTTCTTATCTGGCATTTCCCAGACACCCTTGTCGATTCACACATCCACACCAATGCAAACACCCTTCTCCTGCGTAAGGAAAACATTCCTTCCATTCCCAACTAGAATCAAAATATTAACTGACCAAGATAGTCAAACATGCAACCTGCAAATTGTGCAGATGGGCACGATACCCTCATTGATAATAATCGTGCATATGGGCGCGATATCTTCATATATGATTCCAACCACCGGGATACTTTGCTCGGAGGCCTCTGGATTGCAGAAGGCACCACCAATGCCAATCTCTACTACATGGTGGACATCATCTGCATTTTTACCGATACCTTTGATCTACGCGACGATAACGAGCGGCTGGTTGAAAGGGATGGGAAGCCCCTTCAACCTGGGAATTACTTCATTGTCACTAATGGTATGCCTCTTCTCCGCTTTCTTGGCTAGCCATTAAAGAGCATGATAAGACAATGTCGCCGACGGAATAATGTCGCATCTCTGGAAAATTAAGCGTATTAGTAAGTGAACGGGATTTGCGCCAGGTGGCTGCACCCGGATTTGCCATGCGTGACATTATGCTGTGAGCGACATTGTCCTATCGTGGTCTTTACTCACTCCAAACAGGTTCCATCACACTCACCGAAGAGGCTCCGCTACTTCGTGCCCTTTCGTTGCACTCCGGACCTCGCATCGTATCGTTTCGTGATGCGGTACGTGAGCGCGATCGTCGATGCGTTATAACTGGCATGCATGTACACCGACCTGACCTTGGGATATGGACCTGCTTCGAAGTCGCTCATATCTTCCCTTTGGCATATGAGGATCTCTGGAATAAGTCTAACTACAGCAGCTGGACCACAGTTCCACCGGCCAATGAGTCAGACGGATCCATCCACTCAGTTCAGAATGGGATATTGCTCAGTGCAAACATGCATGCACTTTTTGATGCCTATCATGTATCAATCAATCCGGACGTATGAGCAACTAGATCCTCAGCTTTTCATTGCTAATGTTTACATAGGATAATTACAAAATTGTAGGTTTCGGACCCGAGTCCACCTATGAAAACATCGCCGGTCGCCATCTTGACCACACCTTCCTCAGCAATCCACTTCGACCGACCGATCAGCTTTTACGCTGGCATTTTCGCCAAGCGGTGCTGGTCAATGTGAAGGGCCTTGGAGAGCCTTATTTGGAGAATGATTTCCCGCCTGGTTCGGACATCATGACCGTGATCATTGACGGCCCAAAAGCTGCGGAGAGAATGGAGTATGAGCTTTTTAGTCGTTTTAACGCAATGGGGACCTGCGCTTAATGGAAGGTCAGGCCACTAAGTGATGCGTATCAAGGCCACCGCAACCAAGTGCCTCTCTGTTAATATTTATGTTGAATACTCGAGTATGTTGTGAACAAGGCCTTATCAGCTATGGTTCCTTCCTATGTCATTCCTTTGTATTGGATTGCATTGCCTATTATAGTGGGACAGCTTTGGTTGGGCCTTTGCTATTCGGCGGCTATTTCATATCGGCTTGGCATCTTTATACTCTTGAAGCTTGGAGGTGTATATTGTTGTCAATCCTATGATGCGTTGGGGGCTGAAAATCAGAAGCGGGTTTCTGCTCATAGAGGAGGCCGGTTACTATACGTGGGCTATGAGGCGTGGCGGCGACACAAAAAAGAACATAGTTATCGAGTGACAATCCATGGATAGGCCAATGAGGTTCATAACTTCTAAACCCTTCTTGCATTGTCTATTTTTCCGTCGTTAACGCGGCGCTTGTGCCATGAAGGGTTAGTGTTCAGAAGCGAGGAGCCAAGATTGATTCGCCGGACTGGCCAAGGCGCAACCAACTGGTAAGTTGCCGCGCCTATCGTTCAGTAACCGACTTGGCACCAAGGCAACCTTGCTCGACTCAGATGACTGGTGGGTGTCTCTTGTGTTGGCGGGACCTGGGTGAGCGGGAACCTTTGCATTGTACTTGGAGAATGGTATCAACGTCTGGTACATTGACTGGGTGCTGCATTTTCCCACAGAGAATCCTGGTTTGAGCGGCTCCCCTGGTATTCACCACGCAAACTGGTCAAATGGATTTTATGATGGTTTGATTATGTGGCAGCAATGGCGTTGGCTTGTGCCGGAACGCTCTTTGCATGATGTTTTCTATTGTGCTCTCCCATCAATAAGCTGTTGGATGGGGAGAATCTAACGCTCCGGCTGAGGTTGACTTCGCAAGCTTTGTCTCCGGAACAATTCACCAGGTCTATAATACACGTAGTGTGACGGAACTCAACAAAGATTGGCAAGCTGATGCAACTCTCTTGGCTGCAGATCCTCACCTGGGCCCCTTTTTTCTCCTTTCCTTCTGTTCCTTCTGTTCCTTTTTTTCCTGCTTCAATCTTTCCTCTCTCTCTCCTGTCCGAGGAGCCTTATTATGTGACTCGCCCATACTTTACGTCAATCCCGGTACTCATTCCCCAATTGTATCTCGATTTTATGAAGTCTTCTAGCTAAGACAATATGACAGATCCACATATCGGGCATTTATACACCGACGGCACGGGCCGATGTTTTGAAAAGCGTGCAACTTCCTCCCGGGCTGAAGGTCCTGTTAAGTACAGGTACAGATGAGCAAGGAATGGGAATCCAGCAATCTCGCCGGAATGATATTATCCTTGATGGGCAATCCTACGACGTAATTTCTGACAAAGTCAAGGTCTCCTTCCGTTCTCTTTCCCCATCACAACCCATCACTCACGCTTGATAGAACCTAGTGTTAGAAGCCGGTTTCTCCTACGAATTCTTCATCCGCATGTGCTCCCCCGCGTATGCTGGCGCAGCAAAATACAGCTACCACGGACTGGAGGACTGTAGTTACAACTATGCCGGCGAGAATTAGGAATGATACTCCATCTTGGATGAAGCCTTCGACCTATGAAACGGCCTAGCTTCAGTAGTGGGCCCAAAATCAGGCAGGAGGCAGCAGATCACCATCGAGTCGCAGAAAGTCGTGGAACGGGAAAAGCAAACTACCACTTTTGCCACTCATACCTCGCTCTACGGTTCCTAGAGCTCTACGGGAATAACCTAGGCTAGATCGTGCCCTGCCCCCACTACAAGGAAATCATGGCAGCGGTGGAAAACTACCTAGAAGATCTATTCACCCGGCGCCCGAGCTCCCGCCTCCACTAGGACACCCCAATGACTCCCTCTCACACAAGGCCAATTTCTAGCTCAACGCGATAGCAAATTACTTCACAGACACCACATACCCAAACTGTCCCGCTCTCCTTCCGGCTTGCAAACACAAGCGATAGGCAAGGAGATCCTCGGTTTCCACGAAATCTACTCGGCCGCCTTCCTCCTCGCCCTCAACCTCTTCCTGCCACGTTTCATCGTAACACCCCCAGACTGGGCCATGAACCTCCAGAAAATAAGCAAGGGCATCGAGGGCGGCACCGGACCCATCTTCGCGATCTCCTAATTTGCCCTAGATGCCGCGCGGTTCAACCACCCTCATCAAAGGGCATCACGGATGAGGGCGACTATGACATGCTTACAGTCAACAACTACAAGAGGGGGTTGTGTAGACGCTCTAGGAAACCTCGCCGGCCGCACCCTGGGGCGGAAGCTCGACCTAGGAAGAGCCGCCAATCACAGCCTCGGATTCAATGTGAGAGAACCCCCCCGGAATACCAGGAGCACAACAGCCTCCGACAAAAGACCCCTCCCCTAGCAGCGGAGAAAATGGAATACCTACATCCAAACAGGGCATTAGAAGATATTATGGGGGGAGCCCACGAAGCGATTCCCCCTTACCATCTCCCCCAACAGTACCTGATTTATTCGACAAACAAGTACCTCCAGCGCGCCCGACACAGGGCTATCACAGATCCTGCGCAGCAGGACTTACGAGTCTACCGCTCCACCGAATCAATACACCTCGCTGGAATCCTGCCGTAGCCGCTCATGTCGGGTAAGATGAAGGAGTTGCGGGATGGGTGGAGCATGCGCCCGGATAGCCGCGGTCCTGAGCAACTGGGTGTGAACAGGGATAGGCGGTATGGGGGGGGCGGGGGGCAGCTGTAAAGGAGGAAGGGAACAGGGTGGAGGATGGGGGGAAGAACAAGAGGGGGGTCTTGTTTCTGTTGCCTAATGGAGGGTTCGGTCATTAGATTGTTAGGAAAAAAAGAATAGGGTTGGTGTGAGTCTCCGATCCGTGTGATTCGTTGTGATGGCGTGTAAGAGGTTTGTAACTTTAGGCTGGGAGGTCTAAATAAAGTGTGCTCAAAAAAACATGCTATCCTTGTATCATAATATAGCTACGGTACCCGTAGCCACCTCATCACTATTTACAAAAGCAACTCTCTGGGGGGGGAAGGAAAAAAAGATCTTATATTATCATACCAAGCACACCATCCACAAAACTCCTGAATTTATCTAAAAACCGGCTTAATCAGAGTTAATCTAGAATACAGATAAGATATCAACGCCACTAGACAAAAAAAATAAAGCGAATTGTTGGATAAAAATGCCCAAACTCCAAACTATAAGATACCTCTCCTAAATCTGAGCATTATAAGCACCCCTTATTACCCTCCTCGCTCTGTTGCTATTCCCACCGCGTCTGCGGCCTCTTACCACATTTCCGTGCCATTGAGCCTTCTGTGGCTGATAAATATGTGGTCGAAAAATACATCCGATGGGGCCTGTCTTGTCAGGTCAGGCCGACGACACTCGCTCTGGTGGCGATTGGAACTTTGCCGGAATCCTGAACGTAGACGACTCGATCACCCAAGTTGAACCACCAATTGTGTGATCTGTGCTCCGCATCGCTAGGATCTAAAAATGCTTTGCGGGGAAGGCCCTTGATATTCCGAAGCCTCGAGTCTCCCAATTTTCTCAATTATTGCTGGGCAGCTGGCTAAATCTCTCCCACACCGCACCTCTGTCAAGCTACTTAGCCTCCAATGGTACCTTCTTGAAATCTGTGCTCAGAATACTCTTCGATCGATCCTGGATTTCATTAACCGTGGCCGTGCGCTCCCATGGATCGCAAAAGTCCTTGTCGGAATAAAGATCTTCCCGTTGGTTTCCCGTAATCACCATGAACCGCTGTAGGAGCTTGGTGATATACTCTTTAACAATTTCGGTCGCCTTTTGCGTGAACTTCCATCCGTTATATATTAGCGGCAGGGGTACCCCCACAGTTTGAGTTTCTTAGATTCGAGTTTCAAGTTTAGGCCTGGGTTAAGCCCGCTATCGTCAACGACCACTATAAACTTGATTCAGCCTTGCTAAGAACGAGCTGATTAAGTTTAGGCACACGGGGGGCATATGGCGGTGTAACGGCGGGTAAACTACTCGGCTTTGATAAAAATATCTTTACCAAGATTTGGCTCCCTCCGTTTCTACACCGTTAGCATCCATCTTATGCACCTATCCGAAAAATAACTCACCATAGTAGATATCATGTTTAACCACTTCCAAAGGCTTACCATAGTTGAATTCTCCAAGGAGAAAGGTACGAGAACACGCGGGAAACTCTTGTGCGAGAGGAATGGCAGATTTCTCCAAATTAACCTCCAATGTTCACAAGGAACCTCTTCTACTACGGTTTGAGCACCGCAGTCAGTTGCAAGACCCGGAGCCCGGACACATTCCTTTCACAAAGCGCCTTCATCTGTGCTCATCGATCCATTTAAGATATTAAGGTACAAGCCGACATCAACAGTGCCGGTGATGAGCCTAATTTTTTCGCTCAGGCATTCTCCATTCTCCAGGCCTTTAGTTACTAATTACCCATCTCATTCGAGCTATGGGGAACGGGAATTACCTAACCGCTTACGTCCTTGTGGTATCGGAAAAGTTAATCGGATACCGTTGGCAGGGCGTCTCGGTATGGAGGATGGCGGCGGCGCCCACAACGGTAGTGGGGTATCGAGGATGGTGGGGATGCCGGCAGTGGTAGGGGTGTAGGTGGTGGTAGAAGTGTCGACCATAATGGGGGTATTCGCGCTGGTGGGGTTGCTGGTGTTGGTGGCGTTGAAGACGAAGGGGGGGTGCTGGCGGTGGAGTTGGTGATAAAACAACTTTGGGGGGAGACGGAAACTGGCTGGGAGAATATGCTCGAGTACGGTCGTTGAGGATTATGAAGGCCCCTGCACCAAAGCAGGTTGCCGGGGGACTTTCTTGATATCGCTTAAAATCTGAAATTTGTTTTATATGGAATGTGGAAATTTACCACTCCTGTTGCACACCGTTTTCTTTATCCACCCATCAGAAGCCCATTTAACTTTGGCGCCCAATACCACTTGGTGGTTCACCATCTAATAGAATTGGGGGTATGGTTCCTAGCCCCGTGATGCTCTTTTCAATTGTGGAACTCACCTAACATTGCGATTAATGGAGACAGCAGATAAAACCCGAAGATCCATTCCACAGCAGAAGGGGTATCTGCATATTAGACTCCCGGATTCCGCCTGGGCCATCATTCCTTTTGTCTGACCTAATTTGGAGCTAAGATAGGCAGACTCGGATGTCCTGTCGCCTAGGCAGCAGTCCCACATGCACTCGTGACGCATGCTAGCGTTATGGGGTTTCTACTCTAAAATCTCCTATGATACCTTCTTGTCTTTGCCTTTGTTCCCCTCCTTTCTGTTCTCTAGCGGCAGTCTCTCTACCTGACCGTTGTGCTGAATGGCCCATTCCCTATCTCCCTTCTGCCTTTCTTCCACTCGATCTTCTCATGTGCTTTCTGCCAGTCCATGACTGCTTTTCGGTGACCCTCCAGACTCTACTCACACAGTTCCATTGTCTTTGCTGAGGCCTTCTCACCGGGTTTACACATGGTTGCATAGGGGATGTGTCGGTAGTCAAATCCTGATGGCTTTGTGGGTGGCGGCGGGACTACCAGAATCCCCGGTACAGAAGTAGTGGAATAAGTGGGGATAGAAGGAGGAGGATTTTAAATGGCAACATATTGGCGAACGGTGACGGCCTCCGGAACGGGGATGGGGTTATAACATCGGTGGAATGAAAAGGCTAATATGAAGCTAAATTCTGAGGGCGAAACGGCGAAACGGCGAAATGCAGAGTGAGTAGTAACCCAACAGAAGAAAACTCTGATCGCCAGCTCACTACTTCCGAAAGCAGGGAAATTCTCTCAATTGAACTCGCTATCTCGCAACACAATCAACTAACGGGGCAGTAGAAAGCGGAAGTTTATATCCACTGTAACAAAGTCATCCCCATATCCATCCACCGTTCACCACACATATCCACTCTCGTATCCGCTCACCCATGCAAGTCTCCCTTCCCTCTGGATTCTCCTGGGCTTCCTCCTGACGCTGCCTTAGCAGCTTGTATGGGCTTAGGCCTGTGCATGCAGTGACTGTACTAAGGTTCCAAGAGCTAGCTCTCGTAGTAGACGGGTTGACAATAAGGTGCTATTTCCGCGCGACTTCTTGTAACTCGTTACAGGCTGGCCCCCTACTTCTGAGAGCGCGAGAGTATGCTTCCAAGCTTCAAGAGTATAAAGGTGCCAAGCAAATACGAAATAGCCGCCGAATAGCAAAGACCCAACCAAAGCTGTCCCACCACAACAAGGAATGCAACCTAATACAAAGGAATAGCATAGGAAAGAACCATCGCCGACAAGGCGGTTGTGCACAACATACTCCAGTATTCAACACAAATATTAAAAGAGAGGCACCTGGTTGCTGTGCACCAGATACACGTCACTTACTGGCCTGACTTTCCATTAAGCGCGGGGCCCCGTTGCGTTAAACCGACTAAAAAGCTCGAACTCCATTCTCTCCTGAGCTCTTGGGCCGTTCATGATCTCGGTCATGATGTCCGAACCAGGCGGGAAATCATGCTCCAAATAAGGCCCTCCAAGGCCCTTCACATTGACCAGCACCGCTTGGCGAAAATGCCAACGTAAAAGCTGATCGGTAGGTCGAAGTGGATTGTTGAGGAAGGTCTGGTCAAGGTGACGACCTGCAATGTTACCCCGGGCGGCCTCGGGTGCGAAACATACAATTTTGTAATTATCCTATGTAAATATTAGCAATCAAAACCTGACTATATAGTTGCTCATACGTCCGGATTGATTGACACATCATAGGCATCAAAAAATGCATGCATGTTTCGAGTTAGCAACATCCCATTCTGAACAGAGTGGATGGATCCGTCTGACTCATTGGCCGGTGGGGCGGTGGTCCAGCTGCTGTATTTGGACTTATTCCAGAGATCCTCATATGCCAAAGGGAAGATATGAGCGACTTCGAAGCAGCTCCATCTCCGGTCAGATCGGAGTACATCCATGTCACTTATAATACATCGACAATCGCGCTCACGTACGGCATCACGAAACGATTTGATGCGGGTTCCGGAATGCAACGAAAGGGCACGGAGTAGCGGAACCTCTTCGGTGAGTGTGATGGAACCTGTTTGAAGTGAGTAAAGACCATGATAGGACCATGTCACTTACAGGACAATGTCGCATATGGCAAATCCGGTTGCAGCCACGTGACGCAAATCAAATCCTGTTTACTTACTACCGTAAAAACTGGAATAACGTACTGGACCGGGAATCTGATCTTTTCAGTGTCGTGTGTCAGTTGTGATTTCCATATTTCAATTTTTTGGTGCATATTTATTGATCCACTTCTCCGTCTGATCCACTTCCCAGTCCAATACGTTAATCGAGTCGTGTGCTGTGTAGTCAGAGTTGCCCCCTCTGGTAAGGTCTGATGTTTTTTGTTTTTTTATCTCAATTATTCCAGTCTTTACGGTAATACGCTAAATTTGCTAGAGATGCGACATTATCCTGTCGGCAACATTGTCTTATCATGCTCTTTAATCGCCAACGAAGAAAGCGGAGAAGAGACCTACCATTACTAACGATGAAGTAATTCCCTGGTTGTAGGGGCTTCTCATCCCTTTTAACCAGTTGCTCGTTATTGTCGCGCAGATCGAACGTATCGGTAAAAACGCAGATGATCTCCACCATATAGTAGAGATTGGCATTGGTGGTGCCTTCCGCAATCCAGAGGCCTCCGAGGAAAGTATCTCGGTGGTTGAAATCATAGATGAAGGTATCGCGCCCATATGCACGATTATCATCGATGAGGGTATCGTCCCCATCTGCACGATTTTCAGGTTGCATGTTTGACTATCTTGGTCGGTGAATATTTTGGTTCTAGTTGGGAATGGAAGGAATGTTTACTTACGCAGAAGGGTGTTTGCATTGGTCACAGAGTGAATGTGTGAATCAACAAGGTGTGTCTGGGAAAATACCAGATAAGAAGCAAAGCGGTAACAGAAAGATCAATCATACGGACAAAACCACAAACCGGGTAACCCTTAGAACCAACCCTGAGACCAACAACCTACCTTAAAAACTCGTTAAATTAGATATCCGAGATCTCAGTCGTGCTAATGCACAATAGGCTTGGCAGAGTAGGTTAGCGGGATAACGAATACTTGTACCAGTTAATGGATCCAGCAACCTCAGCCTCACCAAGCTATGCCCCCGTCTGGAAAACACTATTCATTGTAGGGGTGTTTTGTGGCAGATTGCGACTACTATGATACGATATCGGGAAACACAAAAGACTAGACAACCGAGATGAGAGCAACCCCGGATAGTTGCACAAAAAAAAGGCCTCGACAAAATAATTAGAGGGAAGTAGGTTACTGGACAGAATTACACAAGCGTAGTATCATAAAAACTCCAACAATTAGACCTTATGTTGGGACTTCCAAAATTGTCTCTCATAGATACCGGTAGGTGGTATGGTGGTAAGCGCTCATGGAGAAGCCACCCCCTTTAAGGCTCTACCTATGAACGGCAGCCTAGTAGTGCTCCATAGTGGCAACTGTTAAGCGCGGCTTTGCAGTCCGAGATCTGTTGAGGTGTGAGGGCAAGAACAATATATTTATGGTTTCGTGGTGTAACACCAGATGACCATTGAAAAATATCCAGTTCTCCCCCCCCCCCAATACTAACTAGGCCCTTTCGTGGGGGCCGAGCGATATCCCCTCGTAGATCAAGCGATTATATAAAGAGCATGATAGGACATGTCGGCGACAGGATAATATCGCATATAGCAAATCTGGTTACAACAACGAAGAGTATATCATGTTTACTTACTAATATCCTCAGAGATGCGACATTGTCCTGTCCGCGACATTGTCCTGTCATACTCTTTATCCCCCATCCGGCCCCCGCTCCCCATCTCAATTCTCAAAATTATACCTATCCCCCAACCCGCCTAAGTACCTAACAAATCCCACAAGGTGAGAGCGTCCCAATGCCCCTATAACACCCAGGATAATTCTCTAATAATTACAATAGAAAAAACATTACCCCATGGCAGACAACGCTTGAACTAGGATGATATCTATCGACTACTTGCCTCCTGAACTAGTGCTCATTATCGCCTGACACCTTAAGCCATCGGATTTACTAGACTTCATACGGGTTTCCAAAGGCTATCACCAATTCCTAGAACCGGAGCTTCGGAGCAGAGAAGTAGCTGGGGGTGAAGGGCTCATAGTGGCCTGTAATCAGAGGAATCTCGAACTTGCCAAATACCTGCTATCTGAAAAAATCACGACGCTTCTAGTTCTGCAGCGGAGGTGCAGATGACTCCTAAACGCAATCTTCGCTCGGGATCTAGAAAGCCCTCGGTCAAAGGGAAGGCAGTCGCGAATTCCCCAGAGGAAGAGGATGACTCTGCAGAGGACTCGGCTTACCCTGACTTCGAGTCGAGGCACTGTCCTGAAATCGAGGAGGAATCTGAATCTGAATCCGAATCCGAAGAGAGCAAATCGGAGGATGGTTTTGAGGAGGATGGTTCCGAGTATAAGGCATAATCTGATTGGCAACTTCACAGATGACGTCACCTGATCACACACCGCACTGAACTAAAAAGCAGACTCCCTGATCTGATGCTGCAACTACCACACCTTTTTTCACAACCTCGCAAATCCGCAATCCACAACCCCCGACCCTGAAACCACCTAACTACTATCCCCCGCACCCACAACCGACCTCCGAAAAGAATGGCTACCATGCCTATGGAGGATGTTAGCCCCCCCCAAACTCCCTCCCCACCTGCCCCGCGATCATGATATCCCTCGGCAGGGCAGGGACTGTGTTACACCCCACCTTCCTCCCCAGCATCCCCTCATCTAAACCCAGAACCTGCCGCGCCACACGACATGCATTATTATCTTACCGAGGGGTTGGAAGGTGTAGAAGCCCGGCAATTCCACGATGGGAATTCAATCATAAGGGCCATTCAATCGCAAGCCAATAAATTATGTTCCGGTAAGGCTAGCCAGCAGTACGCAGTATTTGCCCCTGTGACGCAAGACCAGCTTGCGGTCACCAAACCCGCCTCAAAGGACACCGCTTTCACTACCTCGACCGTGAGGAGACATTGATAGTCAAACTAATGGCTGGCCCAGTTCAAGAAGTTGCGAGCAAGGGATTCGGAGGCAGGTTTGATGGTAAGATAGCTGGAATGGGGCTATTTGCCGATATTGGCCGGACGGAATCTGCTACCTACAAAGGAAATGGGAGCTGAAAGGAGGCCGATTGCTCGTGGAAACCTTGGAACGCTCGTCCCCTTAGAACCAACTGGCCAACCCTGGTCATCGAATGTGGGGTTTCCCAATCCCGCGATCGCTTGGCGGCCGATGCTCACTGGTGGTTCGAGAACTCCGGCGGACAGGTGAAAATCGTTCTCGTCATCTCATTCTCCGAATCAAAGAAAGAAATACGTCTTCAGCAATGGGAACTGGTCACCATTCCGGACCCTCATGTTACTCTGGATCAACCCAGGCCTACCAGAACTGAGCCAGCAATAATTCGGGAATTCGACTTAGTCACAGGCGTTTCAACTGAGGCATCCTTAATGCTCAACTTTGAAAGTGTCTTCCTTCGCCCGCCCCCCAAGGTGGAGGGGGATTTTACCTTCTCTCAAGATGAGCTTGAAGGCTGTTTTACTTATGTGTGGAATTGTGCCGGATATGGCAAACATTCGATCCAAATATTGTAAGTCAACCTTGTCCAGCTACTGCTGCAAACTACATTCAATGCTAACTGTCTCAACTTCAGGGGGGGTAGAGGGTAGAGAGGGCGCCCTAGTGAATAGGCGATACAGTATATAACACATGGAAGGTAGCTTTGTTGGCTGTTAGAGGGCACGAAGGCACTAGTCAGGGTTTCAAAAAGTGGGCTTCCGATTTGTTTCTTTTTTCTGTACAGCGGTCGCATAATGGCTTCCCAACCTCTAGTTAACTGAGACACCCAATGTCCGCAGTTAGGTATATAGAAAAGCTGATCTCTTTGATAAATCCTTGAGAGAAGTTCACGTGCGTTCGGATATTTCTGACTAGAAGGCTCCATAAGTAAAAACTAGAATAATTGAGAATCCCGCCAGGATGTTGGAGTCGCCTCTCCTTGTAAAGTCTGGCGCAGTTGAGGGCCGAAGGTGATCATCATCACAGCCAGCATCCCGAGTCGATTTATCCATACCCCTGGTCTCAGTCCTTTTGTCATCCCCGTAAGCATCTCCCAATTCCAATTCATCTACCATTTTGCTATGCCTTTCTCGTCCCCGATATGTTGCCAATTCCGTCATGATACAGACCTTGATATATCTATTAGCTGTGAAGATTGGATAGCGTTCTCACAATGATTTTTTCCGCGCACATTTCGAATATATTCTCGAGAGTTTTCCCTAGAATCCCCCCCTTCTACACCCCCGCCTACCATGCCGAGGTTTCTAATGGTATCCCCTTCGGTAAGAGCTCGAGGCAGCCCTTGCCATAAAAGCACGAGTCTCACAGGAAGCAAACAATTCAAGCTATAATAGCGTATTTTATTGAGGACGAACCTAACCCTTCGCCAATTTTCGGCTACAGATATAAAAACCAGCACCCAGACAGCACAAAATTTCTCAAAGTTGACGCAAGCCGCAGATAAAAAGAACCGCACCAAGAGTCCCTAAATCTATGGATAATTCTAAACACGAGTAGAGTTATAACGTTCTATGAAGTTGCCAATCAGATTATGCCTTATACTCGGAACCATCCTCCTCAAAACCATCCTCCGATTTGCTCTCTTCGGATTCAGATTCAGATTCAGATTCCTCCTCGATTTCAGGACAGTGCCTCGACTCGAAGTCAGGGTAAGCCGAGTCCTCTGCAGAGTCATCCTCTTCCTCTGGGGAATTCGCGACTGCCTTCCCTTTGACCGAGGGCTTTCTAGATCCCGAGCGAAGATTGCGTTTAGGAGTCATCTGCACCTCCGCTGCAGAACTAGAAGCGTCGTGATTTTTTCAGATAGCAGGTATTTGGCAAGTTCGAGATTCCTCTGATTACAGGCCACTATGAGCCCTTCACCCCCAGCTACTTCTCTGCTCCGAAGCTCCGGTTCTAGGAATTGGTGATAGCCTTTGGAAACCCGTATGAAGTCTAGTAAATCCGATGGCTTAAGGTGTCAGGCGATAATGAGCACTAGTTCAGGAGGCAAGTAGTCGATAGATATCATCCTAGTTCAAGCGTTGTCTGCCATGGGGTAATGTTTTTTCTATTGTAATTATTAGAGAATTATCCTGGGTGTTATAGGGGCATTGGGACGCTCTCATCTTGTGGGATTTGTTAGGTACTTAGGCGGGTTGGGGGATAGGTATAATTTTGAGAATTGAGATGGGGAGCGGGGGCCGGATGGGGGGATAAAGAGTATGACAGGACAATGTCGCGGACAGGACAATGTCGCATCTCTGAGGATATTAGTAAGTAAACATGATATACTCTTCGTTGTTGTAACCAGATTTGCTATATGCGATATTATCCTGTCGTCGACATTGTCCTATCATGCTCTTTATATAATCGCTTGGTCTACGAGGAGATATCGCGCGGCCCCCACGAAAGGGCCTAGTTAGGATTGGGGGGGGGGGGAGAACTGGATATTTTTCAATGGTCATCTGGTGTTCAACTAACTACAGTACAACATACAAGCTATTTCCAGCAACTCAACAGAGCACTATTCCGGGGATCCAGGTCGAATTTAGTCGGGCCAGGCTCGAACTAGAACCGCCTTAGAAATGCCGGTGCCAATCCCCACAGACCAGACATAAATCATCTCTGTTTGCGGACTCAGCCTGGTGGGAGCGAGCTATGATATCACATTATGACAAAAGTTTGCCAAAACTCCAGACTGGAGTCCCAGTTTCCCCTCAACTTCGGTACTGGACACTTTCAACTGATCAGTATCAACAAAGCCCAAGCATTTCTAGTTAGCGACGTCCGCAAACTCTTTTGGCATCCAGCAGGCAAATATCCAAGCCAAGCATATCATCCCAAACAACCCGCGCCCCAAAGAAACAAAGATAAAAAGGCCGGGGTCGAAATGGCCAGATTTATGCCGAATTTGTAGGTGCGATCACAGCGCAAAGCTGGCGTGCTTCGGGAATGTACTGCCGTAGGATCAAAGCATGTATTGGCGGGGTTCTTTCGCAAAGTGATAAATATATATATTGTAAATCCGAGCCCAAGCTTTTCGAGCTTATTGTAAGCCACTCGCTGCCATGAAGGGGTATATAATGTAGGCTAACTAACTAACTACCCGCTGGAAATGACCATGGGTAAACCTGCACTTAGCCAGGTCACTAAACTACCTGTGCCGCCGTTTATCTGGCGTGCATGCCAGGCGGGTATAAGATTCCGCCAGAAACGAGGGAATATCTCGACCACTCCACTTTACTCGCCGTGCCCGCCAATTGGTCCCTGGAACACATGATTGTGGCTCCTCAGCGGGACTCAGGAGGGGCGTGCAGACTCGAGATGTTGATCTGACCCAGAAACAATAGTTAGGTATTTTCCACCCCGGTTAGCTAGATTTCTATACCTAAATTTCTAAGACAAGGGGTAAGATATGGGGTATCCAAAACCAGATAGTAACAGACCTTAGTGGTGCCAGAGTAGATAGAGCTCAAGGTTGGAGGAATTATCGCAGGTCTTACGTTAGGAAACCGCACCAGATACCTCTCGAACACCAGCTTCACTGCTACACAAGCTTCGACAATAGCTCCCCTATAGCACCAGAAAACAAACTCCCTTCATCACCAATCACAGGCATCATACCATCCCCACTTCCCAATCCAATCCTTTCCATTCCCTACCCAACTTATACTACCATATCCACCGCACCCACTCAAACTCATCCACACTCCCCACCTTTCTTCTTCTTTTATTCCCTGTATGATACATACCACAAATAACTCCTAATCCCCCATCCTCCCCACGAAATACCAACCACCAACTCCAACAACCCCCACAGCCACAGACCAGTTATAAAAAAAGGAAAGCAAGGAATATAACCCAGACCACTCCGCCCTCTAAACATATACACCAACCTAAGGTTTCCCAACCCTCTATCGACAGCATCAAGGAGCGTTTGCCACCAGCGGCACTGATATTACTATTGGAGGGTTCATTTTTTTATCTAATCCCACGCCAACAAGACACGACACACCAGTCTATCCGCCTTCTGTTTTCGAAGGAATGTTATGTGGAGGTGGCCGACGTCAGGATTATATGCGGCATAAGGCTGAATGAATCCAAGCTTAATCACCAAAGGCTCCTGTCTCTCCTTTGCTGGCCGGCCTGGTTGGCTAGGTAATTCCATAGGCTCTGGCCGATTTGG